>OBWY01000201.1_pt1 | contig 55853 bp, 70 predicted proteins | sample 1538081 | NCBI WGS metagenome assembly OBWY01 (sample SAMEA2580089, study PRJEB22360) | human gut metagenome | biome: human gut; feature: human-associated habitat; material: faeces | place: Denmark | collected 2008/2010
GAAATGCGATGTCGCTTTGTCCCGTCGCCTCCCCTGCCGTTGTTGCCGTCGTGTTTGCTGTCGATGCTACTGTCGACGCTGTTTCCGCTGCTGTGTCTGCGACCGTTGCTGCCGTCTTTCCTGCCAGTTTTGCGACAATCTTCGGAATGATGTCACGCATGGTCTTGTATGTATTGACTGCGGTCTTTATCCCCTGCCCCATCTTGCCGATTGCGACAGTGGCAGGTGCAATCGCTGCAACGAACAGTCCGACCTCGATAATTGTCTGCTGTTGCCCCTCGTCCAAACTTCTGAACCAGTCGCACAGAGTTCCGACTTTCTCGGTGAATCCCTCAATCATCGGAGTGGCAGATGTCAAAATCGTCTGACCGAACTGCATCACGGTATTTTTCAACTCATTGAGTGCCAGTTTGATGTCATACGACGTTGTTTTCATCTTGTCGAATGCCGTGTCTGTTGCTCCGGTCGATTCTCGCATCTGTCCGAGAGTGGAATTGAATGCGTCTGCACTGCCATTAAACAGAATCAATCCGGCTTTCGCTGCCTCTGACGAGGAGAACATGTCGCTCATTGAGAGATTCTGTTCTTTTGCTGCCTCGTCCACAATCGCAAGCACATCCGCAAGGCTCGCACCCTCTGCCATCAATTCCTTGAATGACTTTCCGGTCTTTTCACGCAGAATCTTGTCTGTCGTGCTGCCAGTCTTTCCCAACTCATTGAGCATCGCATTCATGTACGTCGTGGTTTCTGCTGTTGCAACACCGTTCGCCGTCATGATTGCGTATCCGGTACATAACTGGTCAAGTGCCACACTGTTGGCATTTGCTGTCGGGATGACTTTACCCATTGCAGAGGACAACTCTGCAACGGTCGTCTTTCCGAGATTCTGCGTCTGAATGAGCATATCAGACACATTTGCGACCTGTTCTGCCTCTAAACCGTAGGCGTTGAGGATTGTGGTCAGCAGGTCGAGTGTGTCTCCGGATTCTGCAAATCCGGCTGTCGCCAGTTTCGTGGACTGACGAACGAAATCCACTGCATCCGCTGTCTCCTGCCCTGCACTGATTGCATTATAGACATTGTCAGCAATGTCATCCGCTGCAATTCCTGTCTCATTTGAGAGACTGACAATCGCATCCTCCATCTCTCCGACTGACACCTGTCCGGTATCCATGATGGTGGATACTTTTGCGATGGAATCCTCGAAATCCACTGCCATCTTTGTCGCTGCTGTCGCAAAGGCTGCGATGCCTGCTGACACAACCATCATTTTCTGACCGAACGCCTCAAGTTTCTGCCCTGCTTTGTCGCATCCGTCAGCAAACGCATCGAGTTTATGGTCTTTCAGTTCTTTATTGACCTTTGCAAGTTCCCCCTCCATTTCGGAGAGTTTTGCCTCTGCGTTATTGGCTGCGATTGCCTGCTTGTTGAGTGCTGTCTCGGTCTGATTTATGGAGTTTTCACTCGTTTTCAACTCGGTCTCAAGTTTGGTCAATTCCTCTTTGAGTTTCTTCGTTTCATCCGAGTTCTTTCCTGTCGCCTGTGCAGAATCCTCATAGGCTTTCTTTGCAGCATCGACTTTCGCTTTCAGTTCATCGTGTTTCGTTTTTTGTTCTGACAGTCTCGTGGAAAGTTTTCCATACTGGTCGCCTGCCAGTTTTACAATTTCTTTTTGGAGTTTTATCTTGTCAGATAATGCTCCTGCCTTGTTTGTGAGGATGTCGGTTTGAGACCCGAATGCCTTTGCTTTCGCCTGCGTCGCTGTCCATTGGCTTGCGAGTGCTTTCGCCTCCTGTGCCATCGACTTCATCGTCTTTTGATACGAATTTGCATCCGCAGTCGCTTTCACGCTTACATAAGCCATTCAGTTCCCTCCTCTCCTACTGCTTTTCGTTTATTGTCTTGATTGCGAATTTCATGTAATCAAGCAATGCCACGATGTCAGTCTCAAGGCATTGACTGTATGAATTATTTAATAACTTAATTGCTATCTGAATCACTCTGTCGATATTGTCCGAGCAGACCTCCCATATATTCCTTTGGGTGTCTGCCTCGTCATATCCATTTTCACGGTCATAGTCATCGAATGCCGATGCCTCCTGTTCCACAGGCTCGTCCATCAACTCCAAAAACTTCGGAGTGATGACCTGCTGCATCACGAAATGGATGCTCTTTGCTGCGACCATGACCTCAACGATGTCCGTCTCCCCTAATTCTTCAAGTGACATCCTGCTGCCGAATATCTCCTGTGCAATCTTTTGATTGAAAAACAGTGCATCCGACAGGCAATCGCCGTCGTTTTTCTTCATGAGTTCCACATATTTCCGGTACTGCCCGACCGTGATGTGATTCACGAAATGTCTCTTGTCTCCGCAGGCGATGTATATTTCCGGCATCACTTGACGACGGTAAAATTTTCCTGTATCTTCTCCATTTTCTTCTGAATCTTCTCTGCGATGTCCATGTCGACCATCATAAACTCGGTGATAATTTCATCGGCAGAGAGACCGATTTCCACGTTTTTCAAATCCTCAATCGTGAACTGGTTTCCATACAAGCGGACAATCCACTCACACATCAACTGAATGTGTTCTCTTTTGTATCCTGCTGTTGTGCCTCCATTGATAGCCTCTGACGCATCCAAATAGTCCATGTAGTCATCTGCACCGATTTTCGGCATCGTGTACTCTTTGTGATTGATTACGATTTTATGCTGTGCCATTTTGATTCCCTCCTGTTATCGTTTTATTTATTAGCCTGCAACTGCTGCCTGCTCTTTTTCCTGCACCTTGCTGAACCAGTCTGTGATTGCTGCCTTTGCGTCTGCATGTTCATCGAGAAGATTGCTCTCGTCGACAACAATCTGATAGAGACCATCTTTCTGTCTGTCATAGAAATCGCCCTTGATGGTGTTGCTCTTTCCTGTGACTTTCTCTGCCTGTGTCTCATGCTCGTCGTCGACACCCTGTCCGAACTTACCGCAATATAACCATACAAATTCATACTTTCCATTTCTGCGTTTTGTACGGTATCCGAGAGCGAGTTCCGGTGCGAGGTCGTCCTTTGATTTCACAAGGAAACCATTCTCATACAACTGACCGAAAATCAACGCTCTGTCCTGCGGTGCAAGTGTTGCGATTTCGATTTCCACCTCTGTTCCCTCATAGGATGTGATTGTCTCCTCTGTTCCGTCATCGGAGTACACTTTTTCACTTGACCACTTATCAGAAATCTTTGCATTGATTGCTCTTGCCAGTTTCACCGGAGTTTCTGTTGCATAGGCGGTCTGTGTGTTCTGTGTCAGTTTTGCGACATAAATGTCTCTTAAACCGCAATATCTGCTGCGTACGATTGTTTCTGCCATTTTTATTCCTCACTTTCTTCGTAGAATTTATTGAATCTTTGTGCTTTCATGTAGATTCCATTTTGAGGCTCTGAATCATCTGCATTCCTTGCCTCGAAACAGAATCCATGTTTTTTCATGAGTTTCTTGATTTTTGTTGCCAGTGCGACCTCGTCCTCTTTTGAGAAGATTGTCACCTGCACCGACAACTGAACACCCTCTGCGTCGTCATCCGAATGACCGTCATCCGTCTCGCCCAAATCCCACAAGGTCACATGTGTGGCATTGATGTCTTTTCTATACCACCCCTGCACGACCTGCGTTCCGGCATCTGACACCTCTTTGAGAGCGTCCGTTGCGTCCTTGATGATGTCTGCCATCGAATCACCCCACAGTCTTGTCTAAAAAGTCTTGATATTCCTGTTCTGCGATGCTCTGAATCTGCCCCTCGGATGCACGACCTGCCTTGTATATAAATTCTTGAGGCGGTCTGTCGACCGTTCCCCAGTTGATGAATTTCACATAAAAGTGTTCGCTGTTGTCCGATTTCGTCCATCCCACATCTGCCTCGGCTCTCGTTCCGCTCGTTTTCACCTTTGCGATAGGAACTGCATCCGCTGCGTGACCGGATGGATGCGATTTTGACCCGAATCCTCGTCCGGAGAGTTCTTGATTTTTCGATTTTGGCATCCGGCTCGACATTTCTCTTTCGATGATTGGTTGAGCCTTTGTCACGATGTTTTTGTTCAGATTTTGAATCTCTTTATCTGTCGCACATTCTTCCAGTGCTTTGACCAGTTCATCCAGTCCTTGAAATTCCATCTCAATCCTCATAAAATCACCGCCTTGTGTCATATTCTGACACCCTATGAAACACGGTTTCCTTTGAGCAGGAAATGCGTTCCGTTCTCCACTGGTGTCATCGAATAAATCTTGAATATATCTCCCTTATAATTGACCGAGAACTCTTTGAGGTGCATCCGCATCGCCTGCGTCTTTTCGCATCTTCTCACCTTGAAAACCGCCGTTTCCTCAAGAGATTGCTGCAATGCAGCATATTTCTCCGTACTTAACAGGTCAGAGACATCACACCAACATTTGAAATATTCCTCCTGTTTGGTTTTATACCTGCCATCCACCACCTCGGAGGTCTCTCTGATGATGGCTATTCGTCCGGTCATGCTCCACCTCCGTATATCTCTTTGAGCAACATCGAGGAGACTGCCGTCTGCATCGTCTTTCTGTCCTTTCCGTACTTCTCACGATTGTCGTATAGGTCTTTCACGAAAATGAGAATCAGCAGATGTTGCCGTTTCGACAGATTGTCAGCATCGAAATTCGGAATCAGTTCCACCATCTCCTCGATGCTCACATCTATCATCAATTCAATGATGTCCTCGTCGTCCTCATAGTCTATGTGATTGTATTTTTTGCAATCCGCAAGCAGTTTCTTTCTCTGCTCCGCTCTTTCTTCATCCGTCATCTGTTCCACCTGCTTTCATTTGCAGGCGGTCATTGCTGACCGCCCTTTGAATTATCCCTGCACTGTCTCGGTGATGAATCCCTTGACCACTGCTGCCTCGTCAACAGGCTGCACATCAAAACGGTCTCTGACCTTGATTCCGGTCAAGTCTTTCTCCCACAAACCTGCACCCTTGTCATTCATGTCGATGGTCAGCACGTTGCGGTCAAAGAGTGTGATTGCCTCTTTCAAATCGCCCATATAAACCGGATGTTTTGCACCTGTTTCGATGGTCACGCTTTTGATGACCTTGTTTGAAACCTTGACAATCGGATACTTGCCGAACAATAACATCTGTGTCGGCTGTGTGGGATTCGGCTGCAAGATATACTTGCCATCCTCGTCCTTGAGTTTATCAAGGAAGTTGTAACCGCTCTGATTTGTGATGACCATTGAACTGGTTGCAATCGCAGGGTCAAGGGATACGTTGAAAACGTCCTTGATGCTGTCGAGGTTGGAGATTGCCACCTCTTTTCCTGCGGTCATGGTATCCAGTACCTTGAGAATCATCGCATTTCGTGTCGCCTTTGTCTTTTTGGCAATCCATTTGTTGATGTATGCCATGATATTGGCTGCGGTATCCTCGAATAATTCAGCAGTGATTTTCAGAATACCGCCCTTTTTCTTCACCTTATAGTTGACCTGTTTGAACTCCGGTTCGTCCATGTCCGGAAAATCTGCTGCCTCGTCAACATTGTCGAATGGCGTTGATTCTGCATCAACTTCAATGTTTCTCGAACCGCTCTTTGTTGTTACACCCTCGACATTGACATACTGCTCAAGGTTGTCATCGCTGCGTCTCAACTCGATGATGTCGGTTCTGATGTCCTCCGGAATGGTCACGCCGATTCCCATTTCGCCATCATCGCCTGCTGTTGTGTCGGATGTGAGTGCATCCTTATACACTTTGACATCCTCCTCTTTCGGTTCACTCTTGAGAAATCCGCATTTGACAATATTGACAAACGCTTTCACAAGAGTGCTTTTCTTTGCTTTGGGGTCGGATGCTCCTCCTGTGATGTCCTTTGCCTTGCCTGTTTCCAGTGCGTCCTCGATGCCGTCCATGTCATCGTCCTCAAGGTCTGCGAGCAGATTGAACTTGTCCTGCAACTCAACAAGTTCCTGCTTTGCTTTCTTCGCCTCGTCCATCTTGCCCTCTGCGACAAGGGATTTCACTGCGTTCTTTTTGTCATTGATTGCTTTGAGCAATTTCTGCATTTCTTTGTTCATTTTTTGTCTCCTCTCTTTTAAACTCCGTACTCGTCCAAATCTCCGAGCAGGTCATCAATTTCCTGTTGTCTTGCTTTGTCTGCTGCCTGCTGCTCTCTCGCATCTAATGCGTCAATGACTGCCTGCACAATGTCCTGTGTTGCTGTCGTTTTCAGATTCTCCGGCAGATTGTTGTATCTTTCAAAGAAATCCGATGCACACGCTGCGACTGCTGCCTGCTGCTCAATTTCCACATCGAAATATTGTGCGACCTCATTGCCATTCATCCATGTCTCTGCGTCCACAAGTGCCTTGATGGTCTCTCTTTCGACCCCATCCTGCACATGCTCCATGTAGATGTCGAGAATGGATTCCTCGCATTTATTCAACTGCTCAATCACTGCCTCGAAATCGTCGGCATTGCCCCACGCCACACAGAGCGGTTTGTGAACCATACATTGAGCACCGGATGCGAAATGCAATTCGTCGCAAGCGAACATGATGACGGATGCGATACTCGCTGCCATTCCGTCCACATATCCGGTCTTGTGACCCTCGTGTCGTCTCAACTGGTTATAAATTGCCAGTCCTGCGAATACGTCGCCACCTCCAGAATTGAAATAGATGTCGATGTCCTCGTATTTGTCAATCTGATGCAGGAAATCGGCGATGTCCTGCGGACACTTGTCCTCCTCGTACCACATGGATTCCCATGTCGCTGATACGATGTCACCATAGAAATAGAGCGAGCATCTCTGTTTCTGTTCATCCTCTTTCAAATCCAAATACCCGACCTTGTCCACCTGTCCGGTTCGTTTATTTTTCTTTGTGAAATCAAATCGTTTCATCTTCGGCATTCTCCTCACCTCCCTCCGATTCTTTTTTTTCGGTCGTTTGCTGACCTTTTTCGGTGTATTGCACACCTGCCTTTTCAACCGGAATCACGTTTCCGTTTGCGAGGAGAACGTCTCCTCCTTTAGCATCCGACATATCAAGATGGTGTCTCGCCTCGTTCGGCTTGAGGATGCTGTTCTTGACACCATTTGCGAGGTATTCCATTTGTGTCTTTGAATCAGTTCTGAAAAGAACTTTTTCATTGAATTTGAAATACATTCCGTCATCCTGCTCGTCCGGCGTGAGGAGTTTGAAATTCAATTCCTCCTCATACTGCTTTATGATGAAAAGCATGGTGTCGACATAGAATGACAACTGCTGCATTTCCGAATTGCTATATGACGATTTTTCATAGTCATTGATTTGATTCGGTTTCACTCCGAACGCTGCTGCAATCTGCAACGATGTATATTTTTTCAGTTCAAAGAACTGGGAATCTGTCAACTTGATGTCGAGTGGTGTCAACTTCATTCCGAGAGGCACAGGCAGGATTCGTCCGGTGTTCTTTGCACCGCTGCCGAACTCCTCGAAAGATTCTCGGAGTGCCTCTTTTGCCTCTTTGTTGAGTGTTCCTGTGTATTCCAGTACCGCTTTTGCAGACAATCCGGATTCGTACAACTTATTCATGAAATCCTGTGACGCTGCTGCACCGTTCACGGTATCCTGCAAAATCTTCTGTACTGGGAGACCTGTGATTCCGTCGAGGCTGTGTGATGTCTTAAAGTGCATCACCTCGTCCGTGCTGAATATGTATCTCTTTCCGGATGTTGGGTCGGTGTATACGTACCACAAACGCCCCACTCCTGCGAAAATACCTGCGTCGTCGACGATAATCTGCACACAACTGGATTGCATCACCCACAGGTCGAGGACTTTCAACTCGCCTCCGTATTTCTTCCGGATGAATTTCCTCCGGACGTAAACATAGGCGTTTCCGTAGTGGTTGCGGTTCATCTCGACCGTGTTCCAAAATACTGTCGGTGTCATGAACGGATTCGGTCTCGTCTTAATGAGGCGAGATGTGTCCGTGTCATCCGGTTCGATGATGCCCTCCTCTGTCGACTGATAGAATTTGAGTGGCATCTTTGCCAGCGTCTCCGACAGCATCTTGAGGCAGGTGAAATATGTCACCTCTGACAGAGGTTGTCTCCTCTTTTTGCCTAAAAGTCCGAGAAAATCCGGCGAATTGATTCCGAAAGTCTTGTACGATTCCGGTTCTGTTGCATTCACTGCTCCGTTCCTGTTTCTCCATCTTTCCATTAAGTTGCTGTATGCTGTTTTGAATGGATTCATCGGTTCTCACCTCCGTTCTCTTTGTATTGTTCTTTCAAGGCAAGCCATTCGGACACGAAATCATTTGCGTCCGGCTTGTACTCGTCTTTCATTGCGAGTTTCCATGCGTCGATGATAGCGTCAATCGGGTCGATTCTGTCCTCTGTGATGTCTTTGTCGATTTTGATTTCTCCGTAATTGTTGGAGATTGTCTTTGCATTCGCAATCGACCATGTGAGGAGTTCATCTGCCGGAACGACTTTTTTATTCTTTCCGACTTCCACGCCCTCGATTTCCACGTTTCCGACGAGGATTTCCAGTCTGAAATCGACTGTCGCATCGTTCAACTCTTTCGCTGTCTGCGTGATTGAGATGGAATCCCATCCCATCGCCTCAAGGTCAGAGAGGAATGCCGATGCGTTGTGTGGGTCGTAACAAATCATTTGAGGATTGAGGTCGTACTGCTCAATCATCTCTTTCAAATACGTCAAAATGTATTTGTAATCTGTTTTGATACCTCCCAGTGTATAGGTCGGTGTCACGAGACCCTTTTCAATCCAAACATCATACGGAACTTTGTCCGTCTTGATGTGTTCGTCCACCCTGCTCGCAGGAATGAACGAGTGTGTCTTGACGAAATACCTCTTTTCTCCATCCTCGCCCACGAAAGGAATGACGATGGCGATGGATGTGAGGTCTCCACCGGATGACAGGTCAACTCCCACATAACACTTTGACCCTCTGAAATCTTCCAGTGTCTTGAGAACTGCGAGGCGTTTCCACTTCTTAATGTCCTTGATGTACTGGTGATTTGACCACTGAATCCATTGATTCAACTGTTTCACAAGGAAATCTCGCAAATCCTCGCCACCCATATCTTTGGCGGTGGATGCGACCGGAATCATGTTCTCAAGTGCATCTCTGTCGAATGCAAGAATCGGATTCGCTTTTATCCAATTCTCCGGTTTCCACATGTCATCATTTTCATCCATCTGTGCGATATATACGAACTGTGCATCATTCTCCGATACTCCCTTGAGAAGATTGCAACAATACTCATATAGTTTGTAGCACGGCGATTTCAGACTGAATCCGGCTGTCGTGATGACTGAAATCAATGCGGATTTCAGTTTCTTGATGCCACCCTCAAGCAGTTTATACATCTGATTCGTCTTGTGGGCGTGATACTCGTCAACAATTCCGAGATATGCTCTGAAACCGTCCATCGACTTCGTATCACCGGACACCGCTTTGATGACCGAGTGTGTCAGCAGACAATCAATCGTGTTGTTGTGTTCATGTACTTTGAACCATGCCTGCAACTCCTCGTCGCTGTTTATGAATTTGATGACCTCCTGCAAAACAATGTTCGCTTGGTCTTGCTTTGTAGCAGTACAGAATATTTTTCCGTATTTGTAACCGTCAAAATTGCCGTAATAGGCTGCGAGAATACCATTGATGAATGATTTGCCGTTCTGTCGCCCTAACTGGACGTATGAGGTACGAAAACGACGGTGATGGACACCGCTTTTCGGGTCTGCTGTTTTCTTTCTCCATCCATTCAGTGACCCCAAAATGAAACACTGGAACGGATAACAAGTGACCTGTTCCTCCTCGTCACCCTCGGCGATGACCAACTCCTCGGCGAAATTGATGATTTCCTCCGACTTCTCAACATCAAAATAATAGATGTATGGTGCTGCTTTTGATTTTTCAAGGTCATCAAGATGCCTCTGACATGCCAGTTTGACATATTCTCCGGCAATCTCTTTCCCTGCAATGACATCAACTGCGTACTGTGTGCAGCGGTCTATGATTTCAGTGCGTTTCGCCATACACTATTTTGCGTACTTCGCAAATTTGTTTTCCGGCTTTTGCTCCGGTGCTTTCGGTACGACTAAACGGCATCGACTTGACACCGTCAGTCCGAAATCACTCGCCCCCTGCCTGCACTGTTTCCAACACCTGTCTTGAATAATCAAGAGACGCTCCTGTTCGCCGTTCACGACCTCTCTTTCTCCGACCTGCGTCTGTTCCATCTTTCCGGTCTCCGGATTCATCTGCTCCTTATAAACCGGAATCATGATGGTGAGAGGAATCTCGCTCAACTTCTTTGTGACTTCGAGATACTTCTCTTGTGCAATCAGCAGTCTCGCAAGTGCGTCACAGTCCACATTTGCAATGAGTTTGATTTCGAGCAGTTCTTTCGCCAGTTTCCGGAACTTCTTTTTGAGTTCCGGTGACAAATATGTGGGAGGCTTTACTTTGTCAGATGGTGCTTTGACCTCCGCATTTTTTCGAGCCTCAATTTCCGCTTTTGTGAGGTGTTTTTTTCCTTTCAAAACCACCAAATCGGTCGGTTGTCTTGTTCCTGCCATGCAACAACAAACCCCCTTTCCGTCTGATGTTCCGGTGATGTGGTGTCACATTCTGACACCCCCTCTAGGCTGACCCCATATTTTGAAATTCTCGTGGGGAGTTTTCTCCGAATCATTCGGGGGGTGCGACTAGACCGAATCCGGTCAAAACTTTTTCGATACCCCCTGCCTCTTTGAAGTGCTGCACAATCACCTGTCGAATCCTCGCTTGCGTTGCTCTCATGGTTGCCTTGTCTTGTTTGTATAGTGCTGTGATTATGTTGTGAGAGTTATGGCTGACAGGGAACAGATTCAAAGGATTGAGCCTCTGATTCCAGTCATCTTCTAACTCGATGATGTGGTGTATCGGGTCGGATGGTTGGAGTGGAATCAGTTCATCCAATACATACAGAGCATAGATGTCTATATGGTCATAGACCGCCTGCATTATCGGGCGAATCGCTCGCCACTCCTGCGATAGATAGAACTCTGCTGCCCTCTTGTCACGCCGTGTATTGTTATACACAACATGTCTCGACTGCTGCCTTTGCTCACACTTCTCGCACATCTTCATCGTCTGCGGAATCATTGCTCCGCACCTGCACACTTTATATAACATCACCTCACCCCTTTCGTCGCCTGCTGCCGTGTTTCTTTTCATAAGGCAGCAGGTTTCACGCTGTGTCCTGCTGCCCCGATAACAGGAGGGCGAACAGAGGCAAGAAAAAAAGCGACTGCATCTCTGCAATCGCTCCTCACAACTGTTCACGTTATCATTTTATCACTTTGATTTTCACTTTTGTTCCCCATCTTTTCACGCCATTTTCACGGCATTTTCACGCCTTTTTCACAGCAATCTTGCAATTTTCAATCGCTTTTGCACCGAATAATTTGATTGACAGGCGTTCCACCATAACCTTGCACCATGTTTTCGGTGCATTCTTTCCGCAGTTGTGTTTCTCTCTGATGTCCTCGTATGTCTTGCCGTCAATGTATCGCATCCGGAGAGCGTCGAACTTGTATCCCTCGCCTGCTGCCTCTGTCTCTTTCTCAAGAGCATCCAGTGCTTTGTTGATATGTTCAAACAGAATGACCGTCTCTGCCCTGCATTCACGAATGGATTTGAGAAACGCTCTCTCTGCTGACATGTTGTAGAGGTCTGCATTCTCTACCTGCGACACCTCGCTGACCGCCTCTCTGATGTATCTCTGCATCTCGTTGTAATTCTCAAGATACAGATAGGTTTTGTCGATGGCTGTCGCCTCTGTCTGTTCTGTCATCTTCTCACTCTCCTCTTTCTTCTCATAGGCAGTCCGTGTATCTTTCGCCAGTTGTTTGATTCCGTCCTCGCCTTATATCTTGCCTGTGCTGCTACCGCATAGGCGAGAGCATCCACTGCATCCTGCGTCTTGATTCCGTATCCCTTTGCGGTCATGCCTATTCCATCAAGCCACATCCATCCGTCGCCCATGTTTCCACCGCCAAAACCATCACTCGGAACAAAATTCAAGTTTATATGTGGCATTGGTGGTATTGGTCGCATCGCTGACTGAAACTCCGACAATCCTCCGTATCGACCGCCGAGAAGTGGTGCAGGGATTCCGAAACTGGTCAACATTCCCATTCTCGCCTGTTTCATGTATTCATCATCAAACAGAGGAGGAATCGATTTCACTTCCGTCTTGCCTCCGACCGTTGCTTTGTCTGCTGCCTGCTGCACAATCTGCTCAATCTCTTTTTCACTTTTTCCGGATGCTTTGAGACCGCAGATGATATTTTTCACCTTTTCAATCCATCCCATCAAATCGCCTCCTCCCTGTGTGCCTAATGGAAAGGGAGTTCTTCGTCAATTCCGTCCGGAATGTTCATGAACCCATCTCCATCTGTCGGATACGGTGAGGACTGTTCCTGCTGACTGCTGCCGGATGTGTTTCCTTTGCTTTCTGCGAACTCCTGCTCCTCGATGACCACGTCAGTGGTATAAACACGCTGACCCTCTTTGTTTGTGTATGACCCTGTTTGAATCCTGCCGGAAATCGTGATTTTCGTGCCTTTTCTGAAATACTTCTCTGCGAACTCTCCTGCTCTACCAAATGCCACACAGGAAATAAAATCCGCTGACTGCTGCCCCTCGTTCCTGTTACCTTTGCGGTCAACTGCTAACGTGTAGCGAGCGACGCACATGGATTCCTGCGAACTGTTCGCCTGTGTATATCGTGATTCGGGGTCTCTTGTCAATCGCCCCATCAATATGACCTTATTCATGAACGAGAGCCTCCTTTGTCATCTTTCTCTTTTCCCATCTGCCCGAACGCCTTGACCAGTTCCACCAAAAAGGCAACCAGTACCACCAACACAATCAAGCCGACCACAATTCCGATTCCGACCATTATCATCTCAAAAATCGCCATTTCTTTCCCTCCTCTATGCGTGATTATTGAGTTCTTTTGACAGATGCAGGAATTTCTCTTTGAACTCCTCATTGCTGCCATTCATGCAGGTCTCAAACATGTCCTCATAGAGTTCTGCATTCTCCACGATGAAACGCTGTTGTCCGACCGTGTATCTGTTTTTGAAAAACTGCTCTTTGTATCCCTCAAGGATGACCGTCCATGTATCTCTCTGTTTTCCATCCACATCCGGATATTTCGAGAGCATCCGGTTCACCACCTTGTCGATTGCGTCCGAGATGACCTTTTTCCAGTCCGGACGACCCTCCGTCAGTAGAAACTCAATATCTGCGAACGAATCTCCGGCAGCGATTGCGATGATTCTGATTTCTTTCTTTCCTTTGGCAGATTCAAGAATCAAATCCTCGTCATACGCTGCACGATAGTATTTCAATTTCTCCTCAAAATTCTCGGTCGAATTGATGATGATTTCCGGACGACTGCTGCCCTCTGTCTGAATCCCGACCCCGATATATCTCGCATGTTCTGCGATTGCCTTTTTGAATATCTCTGCAAATTCCTTTTTTCTCAATTCCTATTCTCCTCTCTTACGATGCCATCACTTTGGCAAGCAGGCTCTCATATAACGCCTTGTATGTATCACGTTCCGTCTGAATGCGAATAATATTCTCTGACGGTGATTCTGCTGCCACTCTCGTCTTTTCTTCGACGTACACGGCTGCATTCTGCTCGATTTCCTCAATCTTCTTTTCATGGTCAGAAATCATCACCTCAATTTCTTCCTTGAGGCTTTTGATTTCCTCCTGCTGCCTTTTGATTGTTTCATTGTACTGTTTGGATGTCTTGATTCCGGCATCCAGTGACAAGGAAATCATGAGAGCGATGTCGATGTTCTCCATCTCTTTGTCAGTACACTGCCCGATATAATTTCCAACCCTCTCAACTGCTACCGAATGAACCTGCTCACATAAAACCGTGCTGATTCTTCCTGTTGACCGGATGACGCAGTGTGTCGGCAGGTCTGTCTTTGGCTGTGTTGTCAAATATACCACCTCGATGGTGTTGCTGTTCTCATTGTTCCGGTCATTGCTGACTACTACTGCCGGACGGTCTGCCTGCTGCTCACTGCCGTGAACTGCCCCCCCCCTCGGCTGATATAGAATATCTCTCCTCGCTTTATGTCTGTACCGCTCATTTTGTCTCCTCCTGTTCTGCTTTGCTTATCTCATGCGGTTCTGATTCTTTGATGAACCGTTCGTCTGCCGGATTCCATTCTCGGATTTTTATTCCGTTCATCAAATCACCGAAACTCGATTCCCCTCCTGCTTTTTTGTCCTCGTCATCTGCCATGATTAGCAAATTCTTTGAAATCGCCATCAACATGATTCCCCTTGCGATTTTAGGTGTTTCGTCTCCGAATTTGATGACAAGGTTTTTCTCCTCGTCTCCGTCCGTCAAAATCCACGCCTTTTCTATGTTCTCATTTCCCTTGAGTTCCTCTGTGAAAAACGGTGTCAAATCTGTCGCCTGTTTCATTTTCATCCTCACCACCTTGTCAAAGTATTCCTCTGCCTGTTTAATTGCAGGCTCGCATCGGTATCCGGTGCAGGTGTGCAGGTGAGACCCGATGCAAAACCTGCATGTGTTGAGCCTCACCCATTCCTCTCTGTCCTGCTGCCGTGTCATTCTATTCCTCTGTCCTCTACGAATGCGACCGCTTTCTCCACTGTGATGAAATCATCTCCGCTCTCGGTGTATCCGTCACAATTTGCTTTGATTTCCGCACAAATCTGTTTGATGTCCACATTCTGCAATGGTTCATCCGATTCGTTCAATAATCTTGTCGCCATGATACAGAATCCGTCCTCAAGACCAGTGAAATCATCGAGCAGGTACGTCACGAGAACTCTCACAATTCTGCCTGTGTTCTTCCCATCCTTGAACTCCATCATCTCAAGGATGTCGCCTTTTTTATATCCTCTGTCGTTCTTTCGGAGTTCAAAACTCTTTTCTCCGCTCAATACCTCCTCAAAGAATGACGCTCCGAGACGAATCTTGTGAATCTTCTGACCGTTCTCTCCGGTCTCACTCGGAATCTGCTCCATCTTCTCGGCATCTGCCATCTCACGGAGTTTCTTTGCGGTCTCTTTGTCAATGGCATCCTGCTCCTCGGAATATTTCTGCTCGTCGGTCTTGTATGCCTCTGCTCTATTCTTGTACTGGTCGCACTTTGTGCATGTTCCGGTCTTAACATTGCATGTCTCGTATTCTGTGCATGAGTAGCAGATGGATGTGATTCCCTCCGGATGCGGTGTCTGATAGTCGTCGCCTGCTGCCGGATGTTCCTCCGGAGGATTCATGCCTCCGAATCCTGTTTCCTCGGCAGTGTCAGAATCGGACACCTCCTCCTCTGCATCCTCCCCGATGACATTTCCATGATATGAAAGAGGTGTCTCTCCGGACTGCTGCACATCATCAAGATTCATCTGACCCTCGACCTGTTCGCCTGCTGCCAGTGCTGCCTTTTTCTCTTTCATGTCCTTGATGGTCTGATAGGTGAGTTCTCCGGTATCCATAAGGATTCCCAGTGCCTCCCTCTGCTCGTCTGACGACATTCCGCTCAATTCATAGGCTGCGGAGAATGTGAGGCGATTCTTGTTCAATTCCTCCATGAACTCCGGAATGAGATTGTTGCTGACCGCCTCAATCTGTGCCACCTTTGTCCTTGATATATTGAGCAGGTCGGCGATAACATCACGCAGGCGACCGGATTGCAGGTTGTACCCTTTCAATTCAATGCCGTTCGCTTTCATGTCCTCAAGTGTTGCCTTGAGTTCCTGCTCCTCATGAATCATCGTCTCGATGTCTTTGCTGCGGTGACTGTTTGCAATAATCAAAGCGACTTTTTCCTCCTGTGAGGTGGTCGGTGCGATGATGTTGCATGTCACAAATTCAAATTCTTTATATCCACGCTCGACGAGCAGATGCAACGCTCTCCATCTTCTTTCACCGGAAATCAGTTTGTATTCGCCTGCTGCCTCAAGAGGCTCATATTTCACGACGAGGTTTTCCAGTAAACCGATAGCGAGAATCTCTCCTGCTTTCTGCTCAATATCCTCCTGCGGATAGAAATTGCCCTCATTTGCATAAATCTTGAAAATCGACAGGTCTTTCGTCCGGAACTTTGCTCTCGGTGTCGTGTCGTCGATTCCTGCCTTTGTCTGTTTATTTAATGCGTCCATGACGCTGAATCCTGTTGCCATCACTTTTCCTCCTCTGACACTTTTTCACATTCTCTCGGATATACTCCCACATCTCTGCCATCACAATCAATGTGATACATCCTTGTTCTCCTGTTTCTCGGCGGTTCATAGTCCACCTTTGTCACCTCGTGAATCGAACCAATTTCCGGAGGATTCGCAATCGGAATCCGCTGTGTTATTTTAATTTTCATTGTGTTCCTCCTTTTTCTCAATCTCTCTCCGTTCGAGTTCCTCTGTTCCCAGTCTGATGAATCCTTGCAAATCATCAATTCTGCGTTCATAGGTCTCATACGCTTTCTTTGCTTTCTCATACTGCCACTTGAGGAAATTCCGCTCCTCGGATTCCTCTTTCTGCCGGAGTTCTTTTCGTGCCTTTTGGATACTCTCTGCCAAATCGCCCGAAAATGTATATGTAACTTCACCCGACTTCTGATGTTTTGCTCTCATGCCTGCCATGTCATCAACCTCCCATCTCGTGACGGTCTCCGATTGCGTTCGGGTCTATCATGTATGACTGTTTCCATCGCAAATCACTGACTTGTGCTTTCAGTTTCCGGATTTCCTCATTCTTTTCCTTGAGTTCCTTTTTCTGCTGCTTGATGGTATCCTCTGCCTCTTTCAGTCTCCGGACGATTTCTGCTGCCGGACACGTTTCTTTCAATTCACATTCTGCGTCTGCCATGTACGCCTCGCACATCTCGCATACAATTCTTTCCTGCACTGCTGTCATCATCGCACCTCCTACTCGGATGTTTTTCTCTTTTTAGGGATGCACCCCTCGCATTGCTCCGTTCCTCTCAACTTTGAAATCTTGCATCCACCTCGGCATTGAGCCACCTTTGAAATATGCTTGCTACACTCACGATTTTCACATCTGTTGTCACAGAATGTCGGATAGTTTTTCGTGTTAATCATGATTATAGGATTCCTTTTCATCATCGCACCTCCGTCTCTTTCAAAAGTTCATGAACAATGTTTCGATAGTCCTGCGATGCAATACTCCTCGGAGAGAACTCCGGCAGTGGACGCATCTCAATGGTTGCCCTCTCTGCAATCACGGAACGCCTCACCGGAGTGACGAATGTATCAAATCCGGAGGAGTTCTTGAGCCAGTCCTCGAAATCCAGTGATGTCTTGTTTTTCTGCCTCATGGTCAGAATCGCCTTGATTCGGAGTTCCGGATTGATTTGCCTCAAATCCTCAATCTGTTCCGACAGGTTTGTGATTGCTCTGATTTCGTATCCTCCGACCTTTACCGGAACGATGACCATTTCCGCAGCCATGAGGATGTTGACCACCACCATGTCGAACAGTCGCCCACAGTCACAAATGCAGTAGTCGTATGCGTCCGCAACCTCTGCCAGTGCATCACGCAGACGGAAAATCTGATTTTCTGCTGACTTCATGAGCAGATTCATGTCTGTCTGCATGAGGTATCCATTCGCCGGAATGATGTCAATGTGTGGGTATCTCGTCGCTTTGATGGTGTCCGTTGTCCGGAATCGCCCTCCCACACTCACATGTTTCTCAATCAGTTCACTCATGCCGATTCCCTCCGGTTCATAACATCCAAATGTCTCGGATGTGTCTCCCTGTTGGTCGCCCTCAAGAATCAACACTCTTTTTCCGAACTCCTCTCCCAGTATGTAGGCGATGGAATCCGATGTCGTTGTTTTGCCGATGCCACCTTTCGGCGACATTACTCCGATAATTCTCATTTTTTGTTTCCTCCTGTTATCTTTGCCCTGTTATCTGTTACCTGCTGCCATTGCGATGCAGAGAATGATTGTGATTCCTGTGAGGAATATTGCCTCAAGTCTGTCAAATTCTTTCACTTGTCTCACCTCACCCTCTGCGTCGTCCTTGACCACTGCTGCACGTTCTGTATTGACACATGTCTTTCCCGACCTCATACGTCACTATCAGAAACGTGATGCCTGCTGCCAGTGCTGTCACGCCGATGATGATTGCCACTTTCACGCTCTCACCTCCTCGATGAAATACTCGTTGAGTGTGCATCCTCTGCACTGCTGTTCCATCTCTCCGTCGTCCGGATTGTAGCATCCGGAACACAGACCCACTCCATTCACGACCGGAGGCTTGAATCCGAATTTGCTATGTCGGACTGCTACCTCACATTTTTTGAGGAATCTCGTCGTGTCCTTTCTCTGCTTTTCAATCCGCTGCCACTTCGTCATCATTTCACCTCACCGCCTTTCAAGATACTGTTGTTTGGAATGCTCATTTTATTCAAACAATCCTCCTCCGGAACATATCTCGGTGCGTGTGTCAGATATTCCTTGATGACCTTGATTGCCTCCTCTGCGGAGTAGCAGGTCGCCACGAAATGACCTGCCTCTGCCATGTCTGCGAGAAACTCTTTCTGTGATGCCTGCTGCCTGTTGTCTCCGAACTTCATCTCGATGTATAGTCCGCAATAAATTCCTTTCGGATACGGCAAGCAAAGGTCGCTCACTCCTGCCTTGACACCCATCTGTTTGAGTTTTACCGCCTCATTTCGATTCCTGCTGCCACCGTTCGGACAATGATGCAACCATTTCAATTCCGGATAGACATTCATCTGATAGGTCGCCCACTGGATGACCGCAATCTGTTCCGTGTCCTCGCTCCTCATTGCATATTTCAGATTCATTCAGATTCCCTCCTCTCTGCACATGCGATAATATTTGCAAAACAAACATATTTTCCGGCATCTTATGCCACAATCTTTCACCTTGAACATCCACAAAAACCGCTGAATCATTCTCCTGCCCCCATCTCTATCTCGAAATATCCATGCAGAAAAATCGGCTTTTCTTTCTTGCCGTAGGAATTGCGAGGCGGTGTGCATTCCTTGAGTTCCGGAAACACTTTTCTCGCCTGCTGCCATCGTCTCACATTGCCAATCCGGTGAATCTTTTCCATGTAGACCTTGACCGTCTTTCCTGCTACCGTTCCGAACGCTGTCCGGTCGATATGGAGAAAATCACTGAATCCTGCTGCCTCAATCTTTTCCTCTGCCATCCGGAAATATCTTTCCTTTGATGCCTGCTGCCAGTCGAAACTCATTGCCCCAGTTCCTCCTCAATCTCTTTCATCCGGTTCATGATGCTCTCGTTGTAGTCATAGACATATATTCCATTGCTCCACAGATGTTCCTTTGCTCCGGTCGCTCCGTAGTTGTAGACAGCAAGGGCATCTTGAATCGTGCCGTATTTGTCAATCAGTTCTTTCATGATGTCCACGCCGAGGCGAATGTTCTGATACGGATTGAGCAGGTCGCCCGACCCGATTTCCTCCATCCTGTCCTCGTGGAATTTCTGCATGATTTGCATATATCCGAAACTTTCTCCATCGTCGCCGATGCTGTCGTATTTGTATCCGGATTCATACTCAATCATTGCGAGAATCAGTGCATATCTCACGCCCTCCTGCTTGCAAAGGCAGTATGTATATATCTGCACCTCCTCCGGCAGATAGCCTCCTGTTTTCTGATATTCCTCCGGTATTTCGTAATAGACGAAACCCTCCTCCTCGCCACCGTAATCCATCGACATGGACGAAAACACGTCCGGAATCTTCTCTGTGCTGACTGCTGCCTCTGCATCCTTTGCGATGTCATTGAAAATGACTGCTACACCTGCACAAATATCATCGAGGCTCTCTGCGGTCTGAATCCTGCTTATGATTTCCTGTCGCTGCTGTTCTGCTGCCTCCTGCTTTCTCTGCTCTCCTCTTGCCGTTGTCACTACCATGTGAACCATTAAGACGACCGCCAGTGTCATGAGAATCCTCATGCCGATTTGGTTGTGTCGTCTTGCCTGCTTTCGTGTCATCTTTGTTCCTCCGTTTCCTCATTCTCGCTCGGATGTAGAACATCCCATTGAAATCGTTATAATAAACGCCGGAATCCGTGAAATCATATTCCGGATACCATTTGAGCATCTGTTCTCTGATTGTCTCTGCATCTCTGACAAATCCGTCCACATACTTCCCGATAGGCTTGTACGTTCCGGAGGATGCCAGTGGTCTCTTTGAATGGACTTTCCGGATGCGAGGCTGTTTGAGATTCTGCGAGGAGTTCCATCTCTTTTCCCCTTTCTTTCTGTCCTTTTCTTTGGTGATGTAGTTCGACAATCCTGTGAGACCATATTCATCCTTGTCCAGTCGCCTCGTTTCATTCCTGCGACCCTTTTTCCATGTGGATTCAACCGTGTCCATGTCAAGCAGTCCATCCATCACGAGATGATGATGCCATCGGATTTCTGCATCCGGAGACCATTCCGTGATGTATATGTATTTTGCCGGAGGCAGTTCCCTCTTTTTCCTCTGATAGTTCACCCTCCGGATGTAGTTCTGCATGTTCTTGACCGCCTCATTCATGTCCTGCGGTTCTTTCCCTGCTCCGTATGTTAATGTGACCCAAATGTCAGAATCACCGAAATTCTCATTGAGCAGGCGTTCCACATATTTGCGAGCGTTCTTGTCATTGAGGTTCTTTTGTGCTTTGGAGTTGTCTCTTTTGATTCTGCCCTCCACCGGAACATCGTCCATCTTTTTGAACTCCGGATATATTTCCACCTCGAACTGCTCACCTGCACGAATCTCTTTCAAGGCATACACACACTTGAATCTGTTCTTGAGCATCTGTTCCACAAAATACTCGTGCAGGTCATTGATGCTCTTGTTGAATGCTGCCTCGTAATCATAAGGGATGAACGTCATCCCCCTCTTTTTCTTCTTGCTTTTATCCACCTACCACATACGTCCTTTCATGCCTGTCCACATTATCCGGATAGTTTTTCGTTGACTTGTTACTATCTATTACAAGGTCGAAAAAACCTTGAAAAACCTTTGATTTCTGCGGACTTTCCCTCGTTTTTTTATTGACGTATGAGCCAGTGTTTGATATAATATTTATAGGTTTAATCACTGACTGATACGTCTTTGATACTTGGGAATCGGCTGCAACCGATTCCCTTTTTCTTTGCTCTTTTTTGGGAGGTATGGCTGCAACCACGCCTCCCGATTTTCATGCCCTGCATATTCTATTTTCAAAGGCTCTCGCCTCTTGTTCCCTGCTGCCCTGCCATCGCTGACAGGGCGTTGTCTTTACCTGCTGCCATTACGCTGTCGCAACTGTATCCTGTCTCTGTTCCCATCTCTGACGCTCCTCCTGTTTTCCGAGTTGATACCCAACAATCAACGCCTTGTCCTCTGCGTCCATTCCGGTGAACTTCTCTGCCATTGCCTCAATCAGTTTCTTTCTTTCGTCTTTTGACATTCTGTGTCCTCCTCTCATGACCTGTCTCGTCAGTGCGTGGCGGTCAATCTCACGCAGACGGATGACCTGCATCCGTTTCGACTATATGTTGAACGTGAACTCCTCAACCTTTTCCGTTCCCATGAATCGAATGTCTCCTCTGTGCATGTATGCCCTGCATTTGAAAAACGCCTGCGAGTGGTCAAAAGATTCCTCCACATCCTCCTCGTTCAATTCAGTCTCAATCACGCACATTTTCCGCAGTCCTCTCAAAACAAGGAACTTGCAAGCGTCAATCGGGTCGGTGCATAAATACACAACACCATCCCATGACTTTCTGATGATTCCGGTCGCTGCGATTTGCTCCATGTTCTCCGTCGTTGTCGCATGATAGAATTTCATTTCTCTCCTCCTCGAATCCTCTCAAGTTCTTTCTCTATGTTCTTTCCGGAATAGTCTGCGAGCAACTTCTCCGAAATGTGATATGTCCAAATCGACGACATCTGAATCGCCGTGCCGATTGGGAGTTTTCCCTGCTGCATCGCAATCCGGACGAACTGCGGTGACACATTGAGGATTGCTGCTGCCTCTGCTGTCAATATTCTCCCGACTTCCATGCTGTTCCCTCCTTTGGTGGTTCTCTCGGTCTGTTCATGACCTCACCTCTGTTCCGGCGTATGTGTACCGTGCTGTGACTTTTCGCCTTAAAAAATCACTAAAAACCTGTCATCCGTCCACTCACTTTCTAGCAGGTGAGACCGCTGCCATGTTTCACACGGTATCCCGATGATGTCTTTCGGCTTGCCATCGTCAGAGCGTCGGTCGCCATCCGGACGCTGACGGAGGTCAATTCCTCCGTTTCGGCTCTATCACTCGACCTCGAAAGGAACTTTCGCATCCCAGTCATAAGATTCATACAAATCCATCATGTGACCGATGCTATTCATTGCCAGTTCGAGCGTTGCTCCTCTTGAAATCTGCAACTCAAGGTATTCATTCCATGTCATTTCTTTATTCTTTGCCATCATCTTTCCTCCTGTTTTATGCTGTGAGTTCGATTGCCTTGTGTTTTGTATCAATGCACTGCGTATAATCAAAATCAAAACTTGTGTTGAGGTTTAGGTCATGCCCCTCTCTTGACAACCTTTCAAAATCTTTCTCCTCAAGTTCTTTCACTATGTACTTTCCTGTTTTTATATCAACGTCGACCAGTTCAACATATTCGATGTGGTAATAGCATCCGTTTGGGGTCTTTCTGAATCCGCTCCGGTCTCTCACGCACATCTTTTTGATGTTCTTTTCTTTCTCCGGTAAAGGAATGCTTTTGAGCATCTGTTTGATGCTTTTCACGAAATCCTCTTTGTTGAGAGTGCTGCTCATGTAAAGGGTTTCGATTGCCTTGTACTGTTCCGGTGTCACTTCTCTGCCTGCCAGTTGTTCAAATTCGTGCTGCATCATGGTTTTGTTCCCTCCTGTTTTGTTGTCTATGTGGACATTATAATCCACGACGTGAACCTTGTCAACACCTTTTTGTTTTCTTTGTGGACTTTTTTCATTGACTTTATTTCAAATCAGTGTTATCCTTGAGCCACGAGGAGGTGAATCAGTATGACGCAAGGCGAACGTGTGAAAGAAATCCGCAAGGCTCTCGGTTTAACTTTAGAAAAATTCGGAGAAAAGGTCGGTGTTGGAAAAACTGCAATATCCAACATTGAAAAAGGAAACAGAAATCTCACCGAACAGATGACAAAATCAATCTGTCGTGAATATAATGTCGACTATATGTGGTTAACTACTGGTGAGGGTGAGATGTTTGTTGAGAATGACGATGATTTCATGGAAAGAATCGACCGCATCATGGCAGGTGAAAATGAAACTCGCAAGAACATTTTCAAGGCTCTGCTCTATGCGTCCGACGAGGACATCGAGGCACTTGCCCGAATTATGAACCTTTATTTAGATATAGAAAAAGACTGACGGTCTTTTCAACCGTCAGCCTCGTGGGTGTAAAGATACAAAACGAATTTGTATATCCTCTTGAGGGTCTTTTCGCTGCGTATCTTTCCGACTAACTCAATGATAGTCTCTTTGTACTTCATGCGGAAATCACCCCTTTCCGAATCCGATTATACCACCGATTTCCATGATTGTGGAAATTTCACGGTGCATTTCCATGATTATGGAAATATTTGCACCTGCTACCGATGGCATCCGCTTTCGTGGTACAATAACATTATTTGTATTCGGATTCAAACAGGTCAGTGATTTTGACATCCAGTGCAATGGCAATCATTTCGAGTTGAAATAATGTCGGAGACACCTTTCCGTTTTCGATGTTGTTGAGCGTGGACTTTCCGAGACCGGATTTCTTTGCCAACTCCATCAAGGTGAGACCCTTTTCGGTTCTCGCCTCCCATGTCAAAATCTTCATCATTCTCACCTCCTCTCTATGAGGAAAGTGTAAATGATGATAAAAATTCACTGAAATGGAGGTGTTTTCATGGGTCTACTCAAGACTATTGATGCCAAAGTTGTCGGAATCACTTTCAAGAATGAGGACGGCACTGACAGACAGGAAATTCTCTCGTTTGTATGCGACGGAGACCCTGTTGTGATTGAATACTATGAATACAGAGGCGAGCCTGCTTATTCCGTCAGCACAGAGGACGGAGACCAAATCGGAAACCTCGCTAAAGAATTGGCAGCGGACATCCGTAGGAAATACGGTGAATGTGCATTTGACGCTCGCATCTCTGAATTGTATGACTTTGATGACTTTTCAAAAATCGGATGTCGTGTCAACATGGATATATATGAATCCGAGGACGATATTCCTGCACCTATCCAAAAGACTGTTCCTGTTGTCGCCCCTCTCGATGCTGCAACATCCGAGGAAACCACAACAATCCAACCGCCGACAGAAAAGCCATTGAACACAGGAAATCCGAAAGTATCTGATTCCGCATACAGAGTTTACCGTGTCATTTTCATGGTTCTCGGAATCATTTCATTACTCCTCGGACTGGTTGCACTTCCTGTCACGATTATTTTTATATTTCTTGCATTCTTCTGTTTTTGGATGTGGAAAAACTATGGAATCATTTTGAAGAACAGAAACTCTTTGAAATAAAAAAGACGACCTCCGCTGCAACGGAGACCGCCTTTGTGGAACATTATCTCATGCCCTGCAAAAAGCACTCGATGAATGAATCCTGCAATCATCATTCTACCATAAAACCGTGCTTTTTGCACTGGTTTTATTTTTTATACTCTTTTTTAGGATGGTGATTTTATGAAACTACCGAATGGATTCGGGTCGGTCTATAAACTGTCCGGAAATCGCCGGAATCCTTACGTTGCCAAAAAGACAAAAGGATGGGAAATCGACCCCGAAACAGGCAAGACCAAACAACTATATACGACAGTCGGATACTACCCGACACGCAAAGAGGCACTGACTGCCCTCGCAGAGTTCAACGCAAATCCGTATGATGTGAACGCTGCAAAGGTCACTTTCGAGGATGTATATGAGAGATGGAGTTCGGAACACTTTCCGACCGTCAGCGATTCCAACGTCAAAGGATATAAAGCAGCATATCTCCTCTGTGATAAAATTGCACGGATGCGGTTCGTGGATGTAAAACTCGACCACCTGCAAATGATTGTCGATGAATCCGGCAAGAATTACCCAACACTCCGGAAACTCAAAATCCTGCTCGGTCTGATGTATAAATACGCAGTGATTCACGAAATCATTCCGAAAGAACGGAATCTCGTGGAGTATCTGAACATCAAGAACGCAGGCAATCCGAACGCATACAACCGAGAGCCTTTCTCAAAGGCAGAGGTGAAAAGATTGTGGGATGTCAAAGACACGAATGTGTATTATACCGTCATCCTTATGTTGATATATTCCGGATGCCGAATCGGTGAAATGTTGGATTTGAAAAAGGAAAACGTGAATCTTGAGGAGAGATATTTCAAAATCGTGGAATCAAAGACGGAGGCAGGCATCCGCACCGCTCCGATTGCCGAAAAGATATATCCATTTTTTGAATACTGGTACAACCTCAACGATTGTGAATATCTGCTCTCAACTCCGGATGGCAAGCATTTCAAATATCGGAATTATTATGATAGTTACTGGACACCGTTGGTCACTCCTCTCGGCATGGAACACCGACCTCACGACACACGTCACACATGTATTTCGATGCTGACCGTCGCCGGAGTGTCCGACAAGGTCATCAAGAAAATCGTCGGTCATAAAGGACAGAGCGTCACAGAGGTCGTATATACTCATTTTGAAATCGAGGAACTGATTGACGCAATCAATCGTATATAGTGAGGTGTGCCATGAATAGAACTGAATACAAAAATAAATTCTACAAAGAACATTATGACCGGATTCCTCTCGCAGTGCCGAAAGGAATGAAAGAGGTCATCAAGCAACTTGCATCCGACAAAGGAATGTCTGTCAATGCCTATATTCAAGACCTCGTCAGAAAAGACCAGTGTGGCATGTTCGACACGATGCAGATTGCAGAGAAAAACAGGGAGATGATTTCCGGTATCACTGGAAACATGCACGACGGATATGACATCATTTTCAAGGACGGTCATTCCTGCCACTGTCGCACAAAGAAAGATGTCCGGTCATGTATCATTGACTATTGCAGCAAAAAGGGCGATTGAATCATCCTTTTTTCTTTATCAGAAATTGTCTTGCACAAGATTCCGAAAGTCTTGCACAAGACCACTTTTCCGGTGTTAGTTACCTGTCAGTTACTTGTAAGTTACCGGAGAAATTTGAGGCTTTTTTGTGCTGTTTCATGTAGTTCCGGAAAATAAAGAAAACCCCGAAAACACTGTGTTTTCGGGGTTTGTTGTTCTTTTCTGATATTCAATTGAATTATCTCTTGCTGAACTGAGGCGCGCGACGAGCTGCCTTGAGACCGTATTTCTTTCTTTCTTTCATTCTTGGATCACGTGTTAAATAACCCGCTTTCTTAAGAACTGGTCTGTAATCAGCGTCAGCCTGAAGAAGAGCTCTTGAAAGGCCGTGGCGGATTGCGCCTGCCTGTCCTGTAAATCCGCCTCCGCGTACTGTTACTAATACGTCGAATTTATCGGCTGTCTCTGTAGCAACGAGCGGCTGACGAACAACTACCTTAAGTGTCTCAAGACCAAAGTAGTTATCGATGTCTCTCTTATTGATTGTAATGTTACCTGTACCCGGTACAATATATACTCTGGCGATAGATTTTTTTCTTCTGCCTGTTCCGTAAAATTTAGCGTTAGCCATTATTGTTTCCTCCTTCCAGCACCTTTAATTAAAATTTGATTTCTAAAACTTCCGGTTTCTGAGCTGCCTGCTCATGCTCTGGACCAGCATAAACATGAAGTTTTGTAAGCATACTTCTTCCTAAAGGTCCTTTTGGAAGCATTCCCTTAACTGCTAACTCAATAACTTTCTCAGGCTTTTTAGCCATCATCTCTTTTAATGTAGTCTCTCTCATACCGCCTACATAGTCAGAGTGATTGTAGTAGATCTTCTGATCTAACTTTTTGCCTGTTACTTTAATATTTTCTGCATTTACCACGATCACGTAATCACCGCAATCCATGTGAGGTGTAAAGATCGGTTTGTTCTTTCCTCTTAAAACCTTTGCTACTTCTGATGCCAGACGACCTAATGTATATCCTGTAGCGTCAACTACGTACCATTTTCTCTCGATTGTTGCTGGACTAGCCATAAAACTCTTCATTGGTTGACCTCCTGTTTTACTATCAGATATTTGAGATTAACTTTATCATGAAATGTCTGTTCCGGGGCATTGGTACAGACGCTTTCTCCTGATGTCACAGTTATACATTATATTACACTCTGCCGGACGTGTCAACCACTTTTCCTTGAAAATATAAGCAAAATCCGAGATTTTTAGCTGTAAAATACACAACTTTTATTATGGCCTCTATTGACTTTTCAAAATCATTCTTCTATAGTACATAATAAGAGATACGGTACCCGCCGGGCCGCCGTAAACGGTAAATCCGGCTGCTGCCGCCGCTGTTTACCGTTCATAAAATACTTTTGAAGCGGAGAATTTCAATTCATGATTACAATCAGTATCATCAGTCCCAAGTTTTCCCTCCAGGCAATTAACCGGGTGATAGCTAAAAATGACTTCGGCTGTATCTTTCATAAGTATGTCTACAATTCACTGGAGGAGATCGAGACGATCTACCACGAATGTAAAGATAGCTGCGACGTTATTTTCTGTAGCGGGGAATTTGGTTATCACCAGCTTATGAATATAGAAGGAATGCAAAAGCCCTGTACATTTGTATCCTATGAAACCAAACATTTTCTGGCAATAGCGCTGGATTTTGTCCTGACCCATCCCTCGATTCCCCTGAACCGAGTCTACTGCGATTTTTTAACTCCTGCCAACCATTATCTGGATTTGCCTAAATATCTTAGGCCGGAGCTTATGCCTCATGTCTCCACTTCAACGGAACTGAATTATGAGACACTGTTTGGCACAGCTAAAGAGCTTTGGGAAAAGGGAAAGATTGATATGGCCTTCGTCCGCTCCACCAACTGTCTTGGATGGTATGAAGCTGCAAAGATACCTTACCAGTATATTTTCCCCGATGACAATACCATCGCCGAATCGATCCGCAATGCCGTCCATTTAGCCAAACTGCAGCTTAATTCCACGCTTTATAAGGGCTGTGTTCTGCTCCGGATGATACACGCAGATTCGCTGTCCGGCAATGAAATCGAATACAGGAAGATCACACTGTATAAATATTTGCTGGACTTCCGCAAAGAAAACAATCTGAATTTTTCAGTCCAGTCCAATATTACATATTTTCAGTTAAGCTTTGAACTGGATGACAGCAGACGTTTTAGCAAACGGCTCTATAGCCTGATTCACTTTCTGAATGAAAAAGAGGATGTGGAATTCCGCTTGGGAGCCGGAGTCAGCGCATCCCTTGAGAAATGCCAGGAGCAAGCTGACAGGGCGCTTTACGAGGCAGCCCGCTATGGAAAAAATGACGGATTTCTGTTAGATGAACAACTTCGCCTCATTGGCCCCTTGTCTGTCCGGGATACGCTCCGCTTTATCTGCGATAATGAAAAGGTACTCTCCTTTTCCCGCGAACAGGGAATCAGCGAGGCTAACTTAAATAAAATCATCGGGCTTTTTTCCAAAAATCCAAAGCTGGTTATCACATCCTCTCTTTTGTCCGGGTGGCTGAACATTACTCCCAGAAGCTGTAACCGTATTATTCAGAAGCTCTGCTCCTGCGGGCTGATTAAAGAGAGCTGTCTCAACACCGACACAGTACTGGAAAAGGGGCGTCCAATCAAAACGTATCACTTCCAGGAACCTGCCTGCTATGAGTTCTTCTTTTAAATATCTTTAAATATTACTGTTCAAAATTCATTACGAGTCCGGTAAAAAGTGCGGTGCCCCTCCAGAGTACTCCCTCATTCGGTTCAAAACGGCTGCTGTGAAGAGGCCATTCCTCCTCTCCCTCTGGGGGAGATCCGATCCAGGCAAAGGCGCCCGGCTTTTGTTCCAGATAAAAAGAAAAATCCTCCGCTGTCATTGCCGGCTCTACCGTCACCGACTGTCCCGGGCCGAAAAGCTCTGCGGCAGTTTTTTTAATATATTCAGATATTTTCCGGTCATTATTCACAGCCATATAACCTCTCTCATATTCCAGCTCGCCTGTACAGCCCGATAATAAGCAGACTCCCTGCAGAATCTCCCCCAGCCTCTTCTCCGCCAAATCCCGAAGCTCCGGTGCAAACGTCCGGCATGTCCCTTCCAATATGCAATCCCCGGCCACGATATTATACCGTGTTCCTGCACGGAGTTTTCCAATCGTAATCACCATTGATTTCATAGGATCCGTATTTCGGCTCACTATAGTCTGAACTGCGGTGACAAATTGAGAGCCGGCGACCAAGGCGTCCACCCCCTCATTGGGACGAGCCGCATGGCTCAGGCATCCCTTAATTGTCACAGTAAAATGATCAGATGCAGCCATCATCGGGCCGGCTTTGATACCAATTTTCCCTAAAGGCAGTTCCGGCCATACATGCATTCCAAATACCGCATCCACGCCCTCCATCGCCCCTTCTTCAATCATCCCCCTAGAGCCTCCGTGGGGAGACAGCTCTTCCGCCGGTTGAAAAATCAGGCGCACAGTGCCGGACGGCTTCTCTTTAGCAAGAAGACGGGCGGCCCCCAGAAGCATTGTGATATGATTGTCATGACCGCATGCATGCATCACACCTGGATTTTCCGAGCTAAAGGCAAGGCCTGTCTCTTCTTCCACCTGAAGCGCATCCATATCGGCCCGCAGTGCCACTGTCTTGCCCATCCTGCCACCTTTCAGGTCTGCAATAATACCGCAGCCCCCCACGCCGGTTCGAATTTCATAGCCTCCAATTTCCCGCAGTTCCTTTTCAATCCGCTCTGCTGTACGGACCTCATGTCCGGATATCTCAGGGCAACGGTGAAATGCCCTGCGAAGCTCCTGTAGATGCGGTTCCAGCTCTTTTGCTGCTTCTATGATATTCATGTTTCTGTCTCCTTCTTCAAATTTAATTTTTCCCGTCATTCCTGTTCGGTTTCACCTGCGGCGGAATCGGACACACATAGGGATTGCCTGCCGTCTCGTCCTCAAACTCCCTGCGAGCCCTTTGGATGAGATCAGGTTCCTCTATTAGCCTCTTCGCAGCGTCAGCAAGAACACAGGCTGCATAAAGCATGCCTTTTACCGCGGTATTACTTTTTCCCTGGGATACCATCTGCCAGGAATGAGCGGGGGTTCCCGGTACAAAACAGGCCCCGATAAATTGCGCAGTCGGAACCACATGGCTCACATCTCCCACATCGGAAGAACCTGGAATGCACATCTCCCTGTGGCTGTGGGGGATTACAAAATCTGCCATAAGCAGCTCCTGGTACCGCTCTGTCAGTCTGCGTTTTTTTGAACCGGTTAGAAACGAAAGTGATAAATCACTGCCGGTGTCAGTATATGTGATTGTTTTTTTCATCTCTCTTGCGAACTGAATTTCGTCCTCTGTATACGTGGGAAGCGGCACCCGGTTCATGCTCTCATACAGCACGGACTCCAGGATGCTGTTGGAAATCACATTTGAACATGCTTTGTCAAACACAATCTCCACCTGTGTCTCGGTCATCATAGCCGCACCCTGCGCAATCTTACAAAGCCGCTCATACAGTTTTTTTACTTTTTCCCCATTCTCAGATCGGACTAGGTAAAGTACCTCCGCATGATTTTGAACCACATTTGGAGATACTCCCCCCGTATCCGTGATAGCATAATGGATACGTTCCGAGGATTCCATATGTTCACGCATGTAGTTTGCTCCGACATTCATCAGTTCCACTGCATCCAGGGCGCTTCTCCCCAGGTGGGGAGTGTTCGCAGCATGTGCCGAAATACCTTTAAACCGGAAATACGCCTGACAGTTGGCCTGAAAAGAACCTGTTATCACTGCATATCCTCCTCCGGGATGCCAAGTCAAAGCAAGATCCATGTCGTCGAACACCCCCTCCCTCGCCATGTACGCCTTACCGGAGCCTCCTTCCTCCGCCGGACAGCCGGCCAGAACCACCGTTCCGGACTTCCCGCTCTCCTCCAGATAATCCCGGACAGCCAGTGCCGCCCCGACGGCAGCAGTCCCCAGCAGGCAGTGTCCGCAGCCGTGTCCGTTTTCAGTCTCCGCTCTGGGCTGCGGCCTAGTCAAACAGGATTCCTGGCTCAGCCCTGACAGAGCATCAAATTCCGCCAGAAGCCCAATTACAGGGCGGCCGCTACCAGCGGTTGCAGTAAACGCGGTTTCCATACCGGCAATCCCTTTTTCCAGCATGAACCCCTGCTCCTCCAGCACTTGCTCAATTAATACCGCAGATTGGTGTTCATTAAATTTTAACTCTGCATAATCCCAAATGCCGGCGTTTAACTCTGTTAGCAGCTTTTTATATTTTTCCATCGAATTTTTCATCTTTTATAACGTCCTTTCTGTATGAAATATCCGGCCGGACCGCCCAACTGTGGTACTCAGTTCCCCCTGAATTCCCGTCCAAAGGAGAGACGGCTGGCAGCCACTGCGGCCACGAGACCGGCGATTCCCAGAGCCAAGGCCACCAGAGCGGTAACCATTGCGCCTGATGCCATAGGCAGAACGATAAACATGTTAAGCATTGCAAAATATATAATGCTGATCACTGTGTAGGATAATGAATAGTTCGCCAAAGCCGGACTTTCCAGATCCGGATCACAAATACGCAGCAGCAGAACGCCCGTAAGGAACACCCCTGTACTCATTCCCAGTGTGGCGACCATCTGTTCAAACCAGTATCCCTTTAACAGTTTCTTACAGAACAGAAATAATATGGCGCTGGTAACGATATAGCCAATCAGAACCATGACGAGAATCGGAACTATGTAAGCCGCAACGGCCTGAACCGGAAGGCTGGCGATTGCAGCTATCACAGCGAATTCTGTGAATGAACCTGAAACTTTGCTTTTAATTTTTTCATCTACCAGATAGTCAAGTTTCAATCTGCTCATAATTCCCCATATAATAAACATTACTATCATGGCATATGCCCACACTGAAATACTAGACAAGACCGGCACATGAAATTTCTTTGTCACCATCAGAAGAAGGTAAGCCAGCCCACAGGCAACAAAGATAAGTGCGGAGTGGAAAGCCAGGGTATCAATCGAAGAGGACAACGTCGTTTCCCGCCCTACGGAACATTGCTTGCTTATATCACGCTCGAAACCTACGCGGATCGGTTCCGGAATATCCGCCGGTTTCTTTAATACGGCTGTCTGACCGTGGCGGGCCGCCCAGTTAATCATGGCGATTCCGATGAGGATACCCCCGACTATTCCAAATGTTGCCGTTGTAATAGCGACCCCCTGGGCTGTCTGCCAATAGGGCAGGTTTAACTCAGAAAGCATATTTCCCAGCGTTCCGGCTGTTCCGTGTCCGCCTACAAAACCAATGGACAGCTCAATGCCGAATACATCATAGAGTGCCTCACTGCCGAATAATACATGAGTTCCAAATCCTACCGCAAACTGAAGCATTGATGCAGCAAAACCGATACCGATGAGCGGAAATACATTTTTGAGTATACCGGATTCCACACCATCTCTAGTTTTTTCTCCCCCGATTTTAAGTCCCAAGGGAACGGATGCCACCACCGGAACTATCAGGATGCCGGGCAAAAGTGAATAAATAGAAAACCACTCCTCCGGAAACGGCAAAATATTAAATGCCTGAGGCCCTAAAATCAATAATAAAAAGCCGCCAATCACAGAGGCAGGAATAAAGGTTTTCTGAAAAATTTTGAATTTCGCTCTGATAAAAACTCCGAGCAATAAAAAGCTCCCCAAAAGTGCCAGGCTTTGAAGTAAATCTGTCAGCATTGCATTTGTCATTTTCTTTTCTCCTTATATTTATTTTAGGCGCCCTATTTAGGACTCATACTTCTTATGTCCTAAATTATGTTTTATTTATAACACTTATTAATTTCCGTGTCAATCCTTTTATTTATCTTTTATATTTTCCCCTCTTATATTTCCGTTTTATTATACATTTTGTCTAAATCTCTATTGCTTTATGCTACAGGAATGAACGCATTACTCGGCAAATGCGTTAAGGTTTCTTAATAAAAGAACGGGATGAGTGGGAGTCTGTTAATGCTTCAGAAAAAGCTTCAAGAGATACTTCAGAAATGGGAAAAGGAGAGCTTCCTCCCCGGAACATCTCTCCTTTTCCCGCCGCTTGTTTTGTAATGAACTTTTTTTCCTTATATGATTTAATAAATTTAATAAGGCCGTATTTATTTTTGTTTCTTCGCCTCCAGGAAATCATTCAACTCCGTATTCAGGACATTTGTGATAAACATATGTCCCGGAGCATGGGTAATTACAAGGGGCAGCTTCGCATTCTCGATTGCCGCCTGCGGAGTAACGCCGCAAGCCCAGAATACGGGAATCTCTCCCTCGCGGATTTCAACGCTGTCGCCGTAATCAGGCTTGTTGATATCCATGATTCCGATCGCCTCAGGATTGCCTATCTGCACCGGGCCTCCGTGGACATTCGGGTACTTATCGGTGATTTCTTTGGCCTTCTCTGCATTCTCAGGTGTCATCGGACGCATGCTGACTACCATCGGTCCTTCAAATACCCCTGCGCTCTCACAGGCGATGTTCGTCTTGTACATGGGCACATTGCAGCCCATCGCAATATGGCGCACTTCAATTCCGGCCCTCATGAGCGCTTCCTCGAAGGAGAAGCTGCAGCCAATCAGGAACCCGGTAAAATCATCCTCCCAGTAGGAAGATGCCTCGGTCACCTCTTCCGTCCTGACTCCGTCTCTGTAGATGAAATATCTTGGGATGTCCGTTACGATATTAGAGCCTTCTCCCATATCATGAACATCCGGAGTTCCTTCCACCACTTCCAGGATCGGACATGGTTTCGGATTCTTTCTGGCAAATTCTTTAAAATCTTCAGCATATTTTTTCGGCAGAATAACCAGGTTGGCCTGTGCGTATCCCGCGCACATTCCTGCCGTCGGGTAATCAATTTCTCCGGAACGTATCAGTTTCCAGATCTCTTCCGGTGACGTCTTGCTGTAGTCTTTCATGGGTATCTACCTCCCTGTTTGATTTTAAATAGGTGTCTCTAGCGCAGCCCTGTTCTCTCTTCCTGAAGCTCGACAATAAATTCCTCTCCGTCAATCCGAACCTTATACGTTCCGGCGCTTCCCCAGTACTTGGACGCCTCGTGGGCGACCGCCGCCTGGATAACCGCATCCCGCTCAGCGGCAGGCTCCGGCGCTTTTGATAACTTCTCTTTTAATGCCTTGAATTCTTCCACCTGTGCGATGTATAATTCCTGTGCCTCCTCGATGGAAACCTTACGGAATTTTACCTTATATCCCGGCCTGGACTGGGCCACCTTGGGAAGATCCACAGAAATAACGCTTGCAATCTTTGTATAACCGCCTGTTGTCTGGTGGTCTGCCATCATAATGATTGGCTGTCCGTGAGACGGAACCTGGATTGCTCCAAAAGCGATTCCATCGGTAATAATATCGCCGCCGTTTTTATGCTCAATCACTTCGCCCTCGCACCGGCAGCCCATACGGTCCGACTCATTGGTGAACGCATACGTTGCGCTCAGGAATGTGTCGAGCCCCTTCTCTGTAAAATAATCATCCTGTGGTCCCATTACCACCCGCAGAACCTGTTCCGTGGCGGTAAAATCATCGGGTTTAATTTTTCTCAGGTACATATTGGGAAGAGTGGTTTTCGGCGCCGTAAAGGCAATCTCATCTCCTGCACCCAGTTTTCTTCCTTCATAGCCGCCTACCCTGGATTTCAGGTTTGTGGACTTGCTTCCCATGATGACCGGGATATCCAGCCCTCCTGCAAATGCCACATAGGCCCTGCTGCCGCTGAACATGCCGGCAAAGCTTAAGGAATCGCCCTTGTGCACCTGTACCGCCTGGTACATCGGCAGTTCCTTGCCGTTTAACTTCGCCCCGAGATTGGCCCCTGTGACGGCAATGATATTGTCTGCTGTAAACTCCGCCATCGGCCCCATCAGGGTAACCTCCATGACGCCTTCATTTTCATCATTCCCGACAAGGATGTTGGCCAGTGCCGCAGAGCGCTGATCCATGACGCCGGATACGGACATGCCGGACTCCTGATAGCCTGTGCGTCCCATGTCCTGGATTGTCGTGAGGAACCCCCCATTTAAAAATTTAATGCCCATCGTTACACCTCCTTGTCATATACAACGTAACGGTAGCTGCCGTCTTCCACAGCCTTCAGAATTGCGTCGTATTCTTCCGGGGTAACGGACTTAAACTTTATGTACTGTCCGGCTTCCAGAAGCACCGGTTTCTCACGCTCTGCATCATAAAGCTTTAACGGTGTTCTTCCGATTAACTGCCAGCCTCCGGGGGAGTCAACCGGGTAGACACCGGTCTGCTCGCCGGCAATTCCCACCGAACCGCCGTCGATTTTAACCCTGGGGCTTTTTAACCTCGGGGTGGCAATCTCTTTGCTCATTCCTCCCAGATACGGGAAACCGGCTATAAAGCCAATCATATAAATCAGATATTCTTCCGATGTGTGAATCTGAATAACCTCTTCCACCGTCTTGCCGTTATGTTCGGCCACGTTCCGGATATCAGGTCCCATCTCCCCGCCATAAAGAACCGGAATTTCAATTACCGTTGGCGGCGGGATTTCGATATTATCAAGGGAGCCCATAAGCTCTTCGAACTTTTCCGAGATTTCCCTGAAACTGATAATCTCAGGTTTATAATAGACAAGCAGAGAACGGTACGTTGGAACGGTCTCGACTATCCCTTCGATTCCGCTTTTTTCAACAGCGATTTTAAACGCCCTGATTTTCTTATTGATTTCAGGACTGATTTCATTGCCGAATTCAACACACACGGAGCAGTCGCCTGATACAAGGTATCTTACTTCGCTCATATTTTTTCCTCCAAAACGGTAACAAGCCGCTGTACAGGCTTGTTACCACTAATTTACTGTCAATTCATTATCCAAAGATGGTCAGAATCTTCGGAAGCGCCATGATACCTGAATATCCTGTCAGAAGTACAACGCCAAGTCCCAGAACAATCAGAACCATCGGGTGCTTATAATTTTCTCCCACAATATCTTTTCTCCTGCTGGCCAGAAGGATGGTCAGAAGAGTCAGAGGAAGAATCAGGCCGTTTACGGAACCTGCCAGTACCAGCAGAGTTGCAGGCTGGCCTAATAAAGTCATAATTACGGTAGAAACGGCAATAAATCCTATAACGAACCATTTTTCATTTTCCATGATAAATGGATGCAGTGTCTTTAAGAAGGAAACGGAAGTATAAGCCGCACCGATAATAGAGGTACATGCCGCAAAGAAAATAACAAGGCCGAAAATCTTATAGCCGATCACGCCTGCGCCTGCCTGGAATGCTGCCGCGGGAGGACTGGCTACCCATGCATCGCTTCCCACAACTTGCGGCATAGCCGTAACAACGCCCAGAACAGCAAGGAATAATAAGATTCTCATGGTGCCTGACACAGTAATTCCCATAAGAACGGATCTGCGCACTTCCGGAAGATCCTTGGTCCCTGAAAAGCCTGCGTCGAGAAGACGGTGGGCGCCGGAGAAAGTAATATATCCGCCGCAGCTTCCGCCGAGCAGTGTAATCATCGGGAATACCAGTCCCGGAGCTTCTGAAAACTTGAAGACGCTTGTCACTGCCTCGCCAACCGGGGGCTTTGATTTGAATGCCACAAAGAGTACCACAAGAATCATAATGCTTCCCAGATACTTTGTCATCTTATCCATACCGGATTTGGCATCCTTGGACAGGAAAATCAGGATGCCGATGGCTCCGCCGATAATCGTGCCGGCCTTGACCGGAAGTCCGAACATTACGTTCAGTCCCGTGGCGGCTCCGCCCACGTTTCCAATATTAAATACCAGGCCGCCGAGGGCAACCAGGAACGCGATAAAATAACCGAGTCCCGGCAGAACCTTGTTGGCAATATCCTGGCCGCGCATACCGGACACACCGATAATCGACCAGATGTTTAACTGCGTCGTGACATCCAGAAGGATGGTGCAGATGATAACCATTGCAAAAATTGAACCGTACTGGCCTGTAAAAGTGGCTGTCTGTGTCAGAAAGCCGGGTCCGATAGCCGATGTCGCCATCAGGAACGCTGCTCCCAAAAGGACCGTCATATTATTCTTTTTCTTCTCTCCCATATATATCTCCTTCATCGTGAATACTGTCTAAGGTTTTCCCATTCCCATTAAAACAGATTTTTAATACTTACACCCTCCGCGATCAGAGTTTCGCGGATATTTTTTACAAACTCAAGAGCTTTTGGATTGTCACCGTGAACACAGATGGAATCAGCCTTGATATTAATGTCGTTTCCGTTAATGCTCTCCACTTTTCCTTCTTTTACCATTCTGACTACGCGTTTAATAGCCAGGTCTTTATCCTTGATAACCGAACCTTCCAGTTTCCTGGATACCAGAGTTCCGTCGTCATTATATGCCCTGTCTGCAAATACCTCGCTGGCTGCCTTAAGGCCGGCCGCTTCGGCCGCTTCAATCATCTTTGATCCTGCCAGTCCCATGAAAATGATATCCTTATCTACTTCATAAACCGCCTCGCACATTGCCTTCGCCAGCTTTTCATCAACTGCCGCCATATTATAGAGAGCCCCGTGCGGTTTTACATGCTGAATTTTCACACCGTGGCTGTCTGTAAATGCTTTTAAAGCCCCCAGCTGATACTTCACATACGCCTTTGCTTCCTCCGGAGTAACTACCATATTCCTTCTTCCGAATCCCATCAAATCAGGAAATCCGGGATGTGCGCCTACGGCAACGCCGTTATCCTTAGCAACGGCAACCGTCTTTTCCATTACAATCGGATCGCCTGCGTGCCAGCCGCATGCAACGTTTGCGGATGATACATACTTGAGAATTTCCGCATCCATACCGATCGTATAATTGCCGAAGCTCTCTCCCAAATCACTGTTCAAATCCACATAATACATAGTCTTTTCCTCCTTACCTTCACTGTTTATTTGCCCCTCGAACCATATGTAGTTCTGACAGTACTATTTTATCTGACTTTAATATTTTTTTCAATATTTATTTCGATTATTTTTATTTTTATGGCTAATTAACGCAAAAATCGTGCAAAAACGCACGATTTTTGCGTGCGTTTTTGCACGATGTGACTTTTTGCACGGTTTATGGTTCACCGCTCTTTATTCCTCCCTCTCCATTTTCCTCTTGATAGAAAAACGGGTCGTTCCCAGGAGAGCGGCGGCTTTGGTCAGATTATTATTACTGATTTTGAGCGCCTGATTCATATATAATTTTTCCAGCACTAAAACCTCCTGTTCGAGACTGATTGGACCTTTCTCCAAATCTTTCAGATAATAACAGTTCCCATGTCCGCCGGTCTCCGTTTTCTCAACCGGCGTCAGTTCTACGTGCTTCTCCAGGACATTCCCCTGGCTGAACAGGAAGCAGCGTTCAAAGATATTCTTAAGCTCCCGGACGTTCCCCTTCCAGTCATATAAAATCAGCTCCCTCATAAAATCCGGCTCTACCCTCTCAATGTTTTTGGCAAAGGATTTATTATAGTAGTCCAGATAGTAATCACAAAGTGCAGGGATATCTTCCCGCCGCTCCCGGAGCGGAGGAATTACAATCTGCATCACATTGAGGCGGTAGAACAAATCCTCACGGAACTGGCCCTGCGCAATCGCCCTCTCCAGATTCCGGTTGGTCGCGGCAATCACCCGTACATCCAGCTCGATATCTTCCAGACCGCCGATTCGTTTGTATTTCCGGTCGTCCAGAAAAGTCAAAAGCTTTGTCTGCATAGCAAGAGGCAGTTCTCCGATTTCATCCAGGAAGACGGTTCCGCCGTTAGCCAGCTCTATCAGCCCTTTCTTCGTCTTCAGCGCTCCCGCAAATGCGCCCTTCTCGTAACCGAACAGCTCACTTTCCAGGAGATTTTCAGGGATTGCCCCGCAGTTGATTCTGACCATCAGATTTTCTCTCCTGTCACTGCAGTCATGAATCTGTCTGGCCACCACCTCTTTTCCGGTCCCCGTTTCCCCCCTGATCAGGACATTGACAGAGGAATTTTCACCCAGCACCTTGATCTGGGAGCGGATCTGGCAGACAGCCTCACTGATTCCGGTAAAATCCTGGGATTTTCCCTTCAAAAATTCCAGAGAATCACGGCGCTTCATCTGCTCCAGACATCTTTTTATAATAAAATCGATTTCATCCACATCAAACGGTTTCAGAACATAATCGTAGGCCCCTCTTTTGGTCGCCTCCACTGCCTGGGATACGGAGCCGTAGGCCGTCATCAAAATGACCTGGATATCCTCATCCATATTTTTGAAGGTGGCAATCTCATCCATACCCACGCTATGCTCCAGAAGATTATCCAGGATCACGACATTCGGGTGGAATTTCTTTACACACTCTACGGCCTCCTCTATGGTCCCGGCCGATTTGGCGTCATATCCCCTGTCCTTCAGCCCTTCCTCCAGTGTGTAACGGATCAGAAATTCATCATCCACGACTAATATTTTCTTCATAATCTTCCACCCTCCTGTAAAATGTCAGCCTTACGCAGGTCCCCTCCCCGCAGGCACTGGCCATCTCCATCAGGCCGCCGTTTTGTTCCACCAGCTTCTTTACAATAGCAAGACCAATTCCAATTCCGTTAATGCTCTTTGTGTAGAACGGCTCCATGGCGCGCGTCAGCTCTTCCCGCGACATCCCTTTTCCGTTGTCCTGAAACTCAATCAGAGCCTTGTTCCCGCTCTCTCTTCCCGATATCCTGATTCTCCCCTCAATGCCGGGAATAACCGATTTAATGCTGTTGCTGATCAGGTTGTGGGCAATCTGGCGGAATTCATTCTCATTCAGATAGCCCGTCAGTCCTTCCTCCACCGCGGTTTCCATCACGACTCCCTGTCCCTCCGCCCCCTTGGAATAAATCATCGCAATCTCACCAATGACTTTTTCAAAGGATATCAATTCCTTTGGGGATTCCTTCTTTACGGAAAGAGTAAAAAGATTCATAATCAGAGTGGTCACTCTGTCAACCTCTTTAATCATGCTCTCGCATAGCATTTTGTCACTTTCTTTGGCTGCTCTTCCCTTTAAAAGCTGTATCCCTGAACGTATCCCTGCAATCGGGTTTTTTATCTCATGGGCAAGCGTCGCCGACATTTTGCTGGTATACTCCATCTTAGTGTAGTTATCCATGTTACGGAGCAGGCTCTCAAATGTAACAGCCAGCTGGCCTATTTCGTCTTTTCTTTTCACCGATTCGAACCGGTAGCTCCTGTAGTTTCCCTTATTTTTGTTTATTTCCCGGCACGTACTGCTCATACTGCGGATTGGCCTTGTAATGTTATGGGAAATAAAAATACTGGCCTGTATGATGATAAGAAGGGATGCGATGGCCCCGATGACGACATAATTCTGTTTTTCCAGAATTTCTTCCTCAAACATCTTTTCGTCTATCAGAAATTCCAGTTTCCATCCCAGCTTGTTCGCGCCCTCATTCGTTAAAAATACCGTCTTATCCTGAACAGAGCCGTCTTCATAAGTAATAACCTGACCGTCCTTATCCGTAATCCGGACATAGCCTCTCCCATAATACCTGTATTTATCTTTCAGCTCCTTCTCGCTCAGACGGCCGGACAAATACTCAACATCCCTGTTTATTTCCTCAAACATGTAGACGGCCAGGGTTTTCTGGTTATCTCTCTGCATCGTGTAACCGTTGTAATAGGAGATTACCCCAAAACCACAGATTACGACAATTCCGACAAATAAAAACGGGACCAGGATTTCGTTCTCTATCTGAAAAAACCATTTTGACAGCCTGTCGGTCAACTTTTTCATTCTTCAGCCCCCTTTTCCCCTTCAGCGTAACAGTTCCGACAAGGAACTGTTACTGCATCCGGCTAATAAAATCGCTGCGCGATGAGCCGGATGCTCGCTTCCACTACCTTTTCGCACGGTCCGCGCAGCAAACGCGCAGACCTGTCTGATCTGTTACCCTTTAGCACCTGTTTTCCTCTGGAAAAACGGAATTACAAGGTATGCCAGAACAGAACAGGCTGTGGCCGGGAAGGCCCAGTATACCCTGGTGGTCCTGCCCCATAACAGAGCCGCACAGATAATGCCCACGATAAATGAACCGTAGGCCCCGGCCTTTGTTCCTCTCGGATATAACAGCGCCCCGTAGATTAAGGGCGTAAAAATCACTGCAAAAACTCCCCATATATCGGCGCCGAAAAAGAGGATATCCTCAGGGGGATTCAGGGACAGTATCAGAGCCAGGGTACCTCCGATGAATATAAACCACTTGGCGCGCCCCAGCAGCTTGTCCTCCTTCATCCCATTCTTCCCGAACTGCCCCGCCACATCATAAGACAGCATGGAGCCTATCAGCAAAAGCTGCGAATTGGCCGTAGAAAGGCACGCTCCGATTACGCTGATCAGAAAAAAACCGCTGAATCTGCTTTGAAGCAGATAGTTTACCGCATAAATAAAAATATCATCCGTATCATGAAAGGTGTCAAGACGCGGAAAAAGAATTTTAAGCCCCAGCCCTATCTGAGTAAGGGCAAAATAGAACAGAGCCAGAAAAACAATCGCACACAGCAGCATTTTTCTAGCCGTCTTTTTATCTTTTGCGGCGACAATCCGGATCATGTACTGGGGATTTGTCGCCAGTCCCATGCCCCAGCCGAAAAACATGGAGATATACATAAGAGGGGAATAGTCCCGGAACAATCCCGGGTTCTCCACCGCCACTCCGGCTTTCAGTGTTTCTCTCGCCACAGTGCTGTCCGATAAAAGCCATGTGCCTTCCACTTTCCCGACTATAACAAAATAAATCACGCCTACGCTGAGCGCCAGCATCACCAGATTACAGGTATCTGTCTTGATAACCGAGTTAAAGCCGCCGAACGTGGAATATAATATAAAGAGATAGACCAGAAAAACCGCTACCTTATAATCAATATTAAGCAGATTGGAGGCGGCAATGCCAAATCCTTTAATCTGCATGACAAGGTAAAGCACATAACCGCATGACATCAGCAGGGCGGAGGCAATCTGAAGGCCCCGGGAGCCATAACGGTTCCGAATCAGCTGTGGAATCGTAAGGATATCGTTGTCATAAAGCCGGTTGCTGATTGCATACAGCATCAGCGCCCCGATAAACCACGGAATTACCGACATGGAAATTACAGCCACCCCGTTCTGATAGACATTTCCCGTATACCCGAGAATTGTGGCCGCTGAAATCCAGGTTCCCACAAAAGTAAAAAAAAGGCGGCAAAGCCCGATTTTTCTCTCTCCGACAAAGAATTTGGAGATAGAATCACTCTCCCCGAAGGAAGACTTTCCAATAAATAAAATTGCCAGCGAATATACGCCAAAATAAACCAGATACACAAATGTTTTACTCATTTTTCCCCCGTTTTTCCGACGAAATTCTATTCCGGTCCGGCATCCTCCATTTGGAATCCGGTCCCATTCTTCACAACTTTATAAAATCCATAACGGTCTCCGGCCCGGAACCTGTCTTTTTCCGCGTCCGTCACGATAACGCTCCCGGCTCCATTCCGGTAAGCCTGATGTACGACACGTTTCACAAGCCTCTCAAACTCTTCCTCCCCGCAGCGGTAAACCGTCATCCGGGCGGGGCCTCCGTCTCCTGCCTCCCTCTGATCCAGTACATAATGCCAGTGCCTGTTCTGCCCCTCCAAAAACGGACGAAGCTCCTTTTCATATTCCAGGCTTACAAGCGTAAGACCGACCGCCGGTATGGTCGGCCCTGCTGCCGACCGGTCCCTGGCCTCCAGTATCTCTTCCATATGCTCCGGAGGATATACGCCGAGACCGACCTTCACAAGGGTTCCGGTAATAATCCGCACCATATTATAGAGAAAACCGCTTCCGCTGATCCGAATCGTAATCATATCCCCATCCTTTGAGACATCAAGGCTGTAGATCGTCCTGACCGTCTCCTCTGCCTGGGTGCGGACCGTGCAAAAGCTTTTGAAATCATGTTCGCCCACTAAAAAAGCCGCTGCCTGCTTCATCTTTTCCACGTCCAGGTTGAAATAACAGAAGTGGCTGTAAAGTCGTTCCAGCGGCATGCTGATTTTTCTGTTCAGTATCTTGTATTCATACGTTTTTGTGCAATTGGCTTTTCTCGGATGGAATGAGAGAGGAACCTCTTCCGATGCCTGGACACGGATATCGTCCGGCAGGCGCTGGTTTAATGCAAAGCAAATCTTATCCCCCGGTATTCTGCTCTCCGTATCAAAGACAGCCACATTCCCCCTCGCATGTACGCCGGAGTCGGTACGGCTGGCCCCGATTACGGTAACAGGCTCCTTCAGAAGCCCTGTTAAAGCCTTGTTGAGCACTTCCTCGATTGTCACGCCATTGGGCTGTATCTGCCAGCCGCAGTAGGCCGTGCCATCATATGCCACAGTCAGTTTTATACGTTTCATTCTATTCTTCTCCCGGCATGGTTCTACATAATAATGCGGACCGCGATAACAGCAGCCAGATAGATAATAAATACGGCATAAGCCGCCCTATCCCTCTTCTCATAGTGCAGAGGCTTCATCTTCGTTCTTCCCGCACCGCCCCTGTAACATCTGGCTTCCATTGCCATCGCAAGATCGGTTGCACGGCGGAAGGCGGAGACAAACAGCGGAACAAGAAGCGGTATCATGCTCTTCGCTCTCTGCATCAGGTTGCCCGTCTCAAAGTCGGCTCCCCTTGCCATCTGGGCCTTCATAATCTTATCCGTCTCCTCAATCAGAATCGGAATAAAACGCAGCGCAATCGACATCATCATTGAGACCTCATGAACCGGCACATGAAGCCTGTTCATAAATCCGAGGCTCTTTTCCAGGCCGTCCGTGAGCTGGTTCGGCGTCGTCGTCAGCGTCATGATCGATGAGCCAAGCACCAGGTACATCAGACGCAGGCCCATAAAAAAGGCCAGACTCAGGCCCTCGGCCGTGATTTTCAGAAATCCGAGCCGGAAAATCTCCCGGCCGTCCGTCAGAAACAGGTTAAAGCTGACGCTGATAAGCAGCAGGAAAACAATTGCTTTCAGCCCCTTCACAATGAATTTGAAAGGCACCTTCGAAAGTCTGACTACCAGGGTCAAAAACAGTGTGGCAATCAGGTAGCACCACAGATTATCGGCAAAAAACAGTGAAATAATGTATATCATCGTACCAAACAGCTTCGTTCTCGGATCCAGGCGGTGGATCGGTGAATCTACCGGATAGTACTGTCCGATTGTAATATCCCTAATCATAATGTGAGCCTCCCCTTTTCCCGAAGGAGGTTAAGAATCGCATCCCTTGCCTCTTCCACGGTCGTAATTGTATCATCCACAGGGATCCCATGCTCCCGCAGCTCCTGGACCACATAGGTAATCTGAGGCGCCGCCAGTCCCATGTCTTCCAGTTCCTTATAATGTTTAAATACTTCCTTCGGGGTATCGTCAAAGACCTTCTCCCCGTGGTTCATAACCATAATCCGGTCAACAAAGCGGGCCACATCCTCCATACTGTGGGAGACAAGGAGAATGGTAAGGCCGTACCGGCGGTTCAGCCGCTCAATCTGATCCAGGATCTCATCCCGGCCTTGGGGATCCAGACCGGCCGTAGGCTCATCCAGTATCATCATCTCAGGCCGCATCGCAAGGACTCCCGCTATCGCCACCCTTCTTTTCTGCCCGCCCGACAATTCAAATGGCGACTGTTCATAGAAGCTCTCATCCATTCCCACCAGATCCAGGGCATGGCGCGCCCTCTTCTCGGTCTCTTCCTTAGAACAGCCCAGGTTCTTCGGTCCAAAGCAGACATCGGAAAATACATCAGCTTCAAAAAGCTGATGCTCCGGGTACTGAAATACAAGACCGACCTTGCTGCGCAGCTCCTTCATCTTATAACCGTCGCTGTATATGCTGGTCCCGTGATACAGGATATCTCCGCCCGTAGGCCGGATCAGGCCGTTCAGATGCTGGATTAAAGTAGATTTGCCGGAACCGGTATGGCCGATCAGACCGACAAATTCACCGTCATTTATCTCAAAATTCACATGCTTAAGGGCATGCTGCTCAAAGGCAGTCCCCGCCCCATATGTGTAATTCAAATCTATAACCTTGATTGACATATCTTATTCCTCTTTTAAGAGCGGAAGCAGCGCTTCCATCAGCTCTTCTTTCCTGAGTATTCCATCCGGCAGCATGGCTCCGCCCTTTTTTAACTCGTAGGCCAGTTCCGTCACCTGGGGAACGTCCAGACGGTAGCTCTTAAGCTCGTCCACCCTTGAAAAAATCTCTTTTGGCGTCCCATCCATAACCACTTTACCGCCGTCCATAACGATCACGCGGTCTGCGTCTATCACTTCCTCCATATAATGAGTAATCAAAAGTATGGTGATCCCCTCAGCCCGGTTCAGCTCCTGAACGGTTCTGATAACATCCTTGCGGCCGTTCGGATCGAGCATGGCGGTCGGTTCATCCAGAACGATACACTGGGGCTTCATCGCCATCACGCCGGCGATCGCCACCCTCTGCTTCTGTCCTCCCGACAAACGGTTTGGGGACTTCTTCCTGTACGCCGTCATCCCAACAGCCTGAAGGCTCTTATCCACCCGTTCCCAAATCTCCTCGGTAGGGACTGCGATATTCTCCGGCCCGAACCCCACATCCTCCTCAACTACGTTGCCGATAATCTGGTTATCCGGATTTTGGAACACCATCCCGGCAGTTTTTCTCACTTCCCACAGCAGATCGTCGTCCGCCGTATCCATCTCAGATACCCAGACCGTTCCTTCCGTCGGAATTAAAATGCCATTGATATGCTTTGCAAATGTGGACTTTCCGGAGCCATTGTGTCCCAGTACGGCCACAAAACTCCCCTTCTCAATCTCCACATCCACATGATCAATCGCACGGTTTACTTCTTCCACTTTATCTTCTTCGTCCCGTCTGATATAGTCAAAAACGAGATTTGCCGCTTTAATTATATTCATATTCAAGCCCTTCATAACCGCAGCTTATCACTGCATATTTGTGTAAATTGTAGAGCAATTGTACCCCGGAGTCAAGTAGTATTTTGTTTCTAAAAATCCCATCCAAAATATCGGTTCCCGGCAGCGGCAGAAACTGCGGCAGCCGGGCAATAAAAAACCGGTCCGGCAGATACCGGATCGGTCTTTTAAAAGGGATTATGTATTTGGGGTAAATTTCACCTCCTTTCATTTAAAAAGGGCCGTAATTAATCAAGGTTGCTATCGTTAAAAGAATAAAGGAAATAATCCACCACAGCGCAAAACAGGGTAAAAAAAACTTCAGCCACTTCTTATAAGGTATATTGCACATGGCAATGCCGGCCATCAGCTTTGCTCCAGCCGGTGTAACCATATTTGACAGCGAATCACCGAACTGAAAAGCCAGTACATTCACCTGGCGGTTTATCCCCAACAAGTCTCCCAGCGGTATCATTAACGGCATCGTAACCGCAGCTTGTCCCGAGCCGGAGGGAATTACGAAATTGATTACATCCTGGACGGCAAACATAGCACAGGCGGCAACTGTACGGGGAAGGCCTTGAAGCAGGCTTGCCAGGGCATTAATTATTGTATCAATGATGTTTGCTTCCGTAAGGATATTAGTCACTCCTTTACAAAGCCCCATAACAAGACCAACCCATAAAAGACTTTTCGTTCCTTCCACAAATTCATTGCATATCTGATTTCCGTTCAGGCCGCCGACCACTCCGGCCGTCACTGTCATAATCATAAACACCGCCCCCATTTCTGTAAGATAAAATCCCCTGGTAAGAATCCCCCACACCATCGATACGATTCCAAGAATGAAAGTCAGCAGCACCAGCTTGTGCCGCATAGTCATAGGCGGAATATCGGATAAATCAAGAGCTGTCCGGTACTGGCTGTCAATTTCATACATCAGGCTTTTCTCCGGATTTTTACGGATTTTATTTGCATAGGTGCAAAGCCATATCATGCTGACAATTTCAAATACAATGAAAGCAACCGCCCTGTAGCCGATTCCCGAAAACATGGGAAGCTCGGCAATCGTCTGGGATACACCGACCGTATATGCATTCGTCATGCCGCCGCAGTACCCGATGGAGGATGAGCCAAGTACCAGGAATGCAGCAATCAGAGAGTCAAATCCAAGTCCCAGGCAAACCATATATATCAGCGGCATAAATGCCAGAAATTCCTCACTGGTGGCGGCAAAGCAGGACAGCAGGCCAAATGTCAGGAGAATGGCAATCAAAAGCAGATTTTCTTTTCCTGCAAATTTCTTAATTAAATTTTTCAGGCCTATATCAATCGCCCCCGTCGCCTGAATAACCTGCAGCGCCCCGCCTACAATTAAAATAAAGAAAATTAAGTTACCGGAGCTGGCAAGCCCATTTGGAACCGCCATGAAAAAATCAAATATTTTTATCGGATTCTGTGCCACATGACGGTAACTGTCCGGATCGACTATCGAATAGCCTGTTATCTCATTTTCAAAACGGTCAAATGAGCCTGCCGGCACCAAATAAGTCGCAATTGCCGCAATTACCAGAAATGCAACCAGTATGAGCATCGGATTAATAGCTTTTACCCGTTTCGGTACGGTTCTCCCCTTTTTCTTGTACATATCTTCCCCTTCTTTCAAAATTATCAACAGCCTGCTCCTGCAGCAGAGAGCGGAAGCAGAACGGGGCCGCCTTAGTCAAAACCGGCAGCTCCGTTTACTGATATAAAACAGCTTACATATACCCCATAAGCATCATGATTCCGCGCATCCCAAGCATTCCCGCCAGGCTGAGAAGAATCGGCAGCCCCAAAAGATGCGACCTGTATTTCGGATTTGTCCCTGCTACAAGAACAATTCTTGCATAATGTCCTACTAACGTTCCCATCAGCATACAGGGTACAACCAGAATCGTTGCCTGAGCCGCATTAATTGTTCCGGCCGCATATAAATTCGCCGCCGTAGCCGCTCCCGCCGCTTTTGCAAAAAACGCCGACATTAACACAATTGCCGCCTCTCCCGGCAGGCCAAAAATTCCCATTACCGGAGCAAATACCTTTCCAATCAGATTTACGAGGCCCGTAAGTTCAAGGAACCTGATTATAACGTAGCCCAATACCATAGCCGGTAATATATTTTCAATCCCGATATAGAACCCTTCCTTAGCCCCATCCATGAAAGAGGTAACTATCGACTTTTTCTGTTTTTTCTCTTCCTGATTATTATCAGTGCCGGCCTCTTCTGTTTTAATTTCTTCGCTCATCTAAACAGCACCTCCTTCTGCTTCTTTTTTTACTACCAGCCGCATAATATTAGCTCCCAGAACTTTAAATATCCACAAATATACGATTACAGGACCTACCGCGAGCTTAATGATCGGGAGCAGCGGAGCCTGCGTGGAAATCGTGTTAATAATAACAGCCGAAGCCGCATATTGATAAGCCACGAATATTGTCCTTTCCCTATCGGTTATCTCCCCCTGCTGATATGCTTTTTTCGTCATAAAAGACGCAACATCAGAACTGGTGAAGGACGCTACGAAAGCAATCCCGCTGGTTCCGGGAATTCCCATCAAAGGTCTGAGTAGAGGTGTAAAAAACTTTCGTGCTGCTTCCATGGCCCCCATATCTTCACAGATATGTACAAATCCTACCGAAACACAGGTTGTGGGAATCAATGTCAATGCAAACATAAACCCCTCTCTCGCTCCGACTCCTCCCTGTCCTTCAAAATTCAGACCATCGGCAATGATTCCAAAGCTTCCAATCAGATTGCTTAAATCAAAAGCCTTTAAAAAGTTCCCGGAATTAGTAAATATCCCGGAAAAAAGGATAATAAGCAAGAATAACGAGCCCCAGCCTTTTATCCCTATACGGTGCTCCTGCTCTCTGTTTTTTTCTTCTTTTCTCATTATTCGGCCTCCCCCTTATAGCTGTCCAGCCGGCTCAGAATACTTAAAAGCATTTTTGCTCTTTCAGCCATCGTAGCTACTATTGCAAACTCTTTCCCTGTATGATTTCCCTGTCCAATCACGCCGCAGGAACAGATGACCGGTGTCCCGGCTATATTGATGTATGCTGCATCTGAGTTTCCGCCCAGTACGGTTGACTTCAACGGTTCTTCCCCGCAGTCCTGAAGTGCCTGACTGCAAAAATCAAAGAGCTTTTTAACCGAATTGGTCGTTTCAAATGCATTAATAATGCTTAAAACCTTGTATGTAGTTTGTGTACCCGGTATATGAGTCTCATCGAGGGCAGCATAGAGGTCATGTTCCAGTTTTTCCATTTGGGACGGCTTTATAAACCGTGCGTCTATCTCAATACGGCAGCTGCCTGGAATGGAGTTAGAAACTGTGCCTCCTTTTATGGTTCCTACACTGACAGTTATTCCCTCCGATAAATTTGTTATCTCACGTAGCCTGCAAATTTTATATGCCATCTCTTCGATTGCATTCCTGCCTGTCTCAAAACTGTTTCCGGCATGAGCTTCTACCCCGGTGACTTCCGCCGATATAGTTATTCCGCCTTTTCGTCCAACACACAGCGAACCGTCCGGAAGCCCTGTTTCCATATTAAAAGCAAATTCACAGTTTTTAGCTTCTTCCACCAGAGTTTCTGCAGTTGTAGAATTTTCATGGGCAATTTCTTCATCACCGGCAAATAATATTTTAATCGGACGCTCTGTAAAACCCAGGCTGTTCAACGCCTTAATAACATAATATGCTATTATAATGCCCCCTTTCATATCCAGGACGCCCGGTCCATATGCCCTTCCGTTTTCGATACGGAATGGATTGTCTACCAGTGTTCCCTTTGGAAAAACCGTATCATAATGTCCGGAAAATAAAATCGGCTTTCCTTCCCTCTCCCTGCCTAATATCCCTGTTAATGTCTTCCCCGCAGCCCCTGTATCAATCAGGTCACACCTAAACCCGATGCCCTCAAACATTGCCTTAAGTGTACCGGCTGCCTCCTCAAGTCCCTCTTTATCAAAAGAGCCCGTTTCTATTTCTACCAACCGCTTCCAGTCTTTCACCATATTATCCGTATTTGCGTCTATAAATTGGCCGCATTGTTCCCTATTAATCATAACCTTCTCCTTCTTAGACTTATTATTAATAAAATTTCAGCCATGTGGCCGCGGGTATGCCAAAAGGGGAGCGCGCTTCTTCCGAATCCGTCAGGCATAGACACAGGCCACCGGTTATGTTAAGATTATTTATGTGCACTAAACAATATTTAACTATGAATTCATTGTAACATCACACTATTGTCATGTAAAATATTGATATAAAATAGAATTTATTCATTTCTTGTATAAATGGGGGATTTATATGGATCTAAAGCAGTTACAGTATTTTTTAACAATTGTAGAAGAAGGCTCTATTACTGCCGCAGCCGCCAGGCTGCACGTCACGCAGCCGCCGCTTAGCCAGCAGTTAAAAAAGCTGGAGAAAGAATTTAATGTTGTTTTATTCGAACGTGATTCCCGTAATTTACAGCTGACAGCCGTAGGCCAGATGTTTGCAGACCGTGCCAGGCAGCTTCTTGCTCTAAGTAACGTGATACAAAAAGAAATTGTGGATTTTTCCAGCGGTTATAAGGGAAATTTATACATTGGCATAACCCCTACCGCAGTACCGCTTGTATTATCGCCTAAAATAGCGGAATTTCATCAGAATTATCCGATGATTAATTTTGAATTTTTTGAGGGAAATAGCGCTTATATCCATGATTTGGTGCAAAAAGGCATCATCGATATTGGCATTATCCGTTCCCCCTTCCATCTTCAGGGTATCAAATATTTGAAAAAAGAGCCTGAGCCTATGGTTGCGGTCATGTCTCCGGAATATAACTGGTCTGACTGTGTAAGCTGCTCCGTCGATGAACTGGATGGAAAACAGTTGATTATATACCGCCGTTATGAATCAATCTTAAATGAAGTATTTAATTTACATAATGTCTTGCCCAGGATTATATGTAAAGCGGAGCGTTCTTCATCCGCTTTGCGTGCGGCAGAATCCGGACTCGGAATTGCCCTTCTGCCTTCGGGAGCGACACAGATGGCACAGGAAAAAATTGTACAGAAAATATTGGCTGACGATTGTCTTTATACAAGTCCCATGGCAATCTGGGCATATGACCATTATCTGAATAAGTCTGCAATGGCTTTTTTAGATTATTTCCGTTCATTATAAAACGGTGACCTGCACGCTCCGCGCACAGGTCACCTTCACAACAGCTCTACTTCTATCCCGCGCCTTACTGCATCTTTCCGTCTCCGCCTATCATGTATCCGTCTATCACCGTATTCACCGCCATGCTTCCGTCTTCATAGAAATAATACCACTCCGACGGCGAAATCTGATACCAGCCGACTGCCATAGCGCCCGTTGAATCCGTATAGTACCACTTGTCATTCAGGTTCAGCCAGCCGGTCTGCATTTTACATTCCGAATTCATAAAGTACCATTTTCCATTGATTAAACGCCAGCCTGTGGCTGCATAACCGTTCTCATCAAAATAATACCATGTACCCTGAATATAACGCCAGCCATTGTTGGCTTCCACTCCGTTCTCATCCGTATAGCGGTAGCCTGTGCGATCCTGGCGCCAGCGTCCCCCTACCTCACCCAGGTTGTCTACAAATGAATCCTCGGAGGTTACATAATCTCCGGTTCTTCTGTAGCCGGCATCTGTGCTGTTCTTCGAGGTTGCTCTGACTTCATAGAAATAGTTGGCCTCTTTTGTGATATACTCCGTCAGGTCAACATTCGTACCCTCCAGCGTCAACGTAGTCACATACTCATCGTCTCCCCGGTAGAGGCGGAGCTGATATGCGGTTGCATATGGGACCTTTTTCCAGACTGCTTTTGTCCTTGTCGAATCACTCCAGCCGGCTTTCTCCGTCTGTCCAAGCTGAACTACCGGATAATAGTTTACCTTTACCACCAGGTTGCCGTCTTCATTCCGTTTGGCAGAGACAAAATCCGCTCCGCTTATGGTAGTCTTTTTAGAAGAATAGGAACTCGCAAAAGCTTTCCCGCTGCCGGGAACCAGTGTAACCGAAGCCGTTATTTTGGAACCCGGATTCCATTTCTCCAGAGCCTTGCTCCAGGAAATATCCTCCACCTCGTAGCCGCTTCCTGTAGTCACGGTTGGCTCCAGAATCTGACCTTCCTCTTTATCATAATTATTTTTAAATGTCACTCTGATATTGGCAATCGTCGTATCCGCATATGCTGTAAAAGCGCTGCCCGCTATGAGCATTGCCGCCGCTATGCAGATCCATAAGCCCCGTGTTCTTCTCCCAAACATACCACTACCTCACTTTTCTAGAATTTATGCCGCTGCTCCTTACCGGCGCCACACACCGTCGGCACCTACATAAAATGTGCTGATAGTCGTGTTAACAGCCATGCTTCCGTCACCCGGATAGAAATAATACCAGTTTCCTGCCACCTGGGTCCAGCCCTCGCACATTACGCCGTTTTCTCCCAGATAATATCTCTTGCCGTTGCTGTCCAGCCACTGGTTCTTAAACATCGCTCCCTCTGTGCCCTCAGGTCCCGGATTCAGATAATACCAGCCGTTGGCCGCCTGTACCCAGCCCTTTCTCATTGCTCCGTTGTTGTCCAGATAATACCAGTTTCCGTTCTTCTCCTGCCATCCCGTCAGCATCCAGCCGTCTTTGTCAAACAGATACCAGATATTGTTGACCAGCAGCCAGGAATCCTTCTGGAAGGTTCCGTCCGGATAGCGGTACCACCAGCGGCTCCCATCCTGGATCCAGCCGACCTGCGACGTGGAATTATTGGCAGCGCTGTTTGTATTGTTGTAATCAATCTTGCCGGAACCATTGGACACCGATTCCTTGGCAATATACAGCTCATCCGACTCCGTCCAGTCGCTGCTGTCGGCGTAGTCCTTCTGGCTGTCGCCCGACGGTGCGGAACGCACCTTAAAGGTATAAGTACCCGCACTCGTCATGTATGGATAAAAATTGATCGACGTGCCCTTGTACGCCTTCACCTTATATATGGCGCTGCTGCCTTTATAAAGGTTTATATCATAGGCGTCCACTCCGTTCACTTTATCCCACTTCGCGTGGCCCAGCTGATTCTCTTTCCATTCGGCGTCCTCAGGGGCGTCATATTCGCCCTTTACCGGCTTCGTCTTAACCGTGACTACCAGAGTATCGTATCCCTTTCTGGAAGCCGACACAAAGGTGCCGCCTTTTACCGTGACATTGCTGGATTTATAGGTCCCGACAAAGCCATAGGAATCCGGATCCTCCGCTTCCAGCCACACTTTTAACGTATAGGTGCTGCCAATCTTCACATCCTTCGATGTGGAGCTCACCCACTGCGCCTCAGTTGCCGTATACCGCTCGTTTCCTGCCCTTACATTAAACCCGCTGTCTTTTCCCGCTTCCAGATCCGGCAGGCTCTCGCCCGCTTCCAATTCCAGGTCCAGATTAATCGTTACCTTGCTGATTGTCTTTCTGGACGAAGCGGCATAGGAAACCATTGCCCCTCCAAACGCCATACAGGTCACCAGGCATATAGAAACAAGCGGACCAATCCACCTGTTTTTTCTCTTCATATCCCTCATCCTCTCCGGCGGAAAACATTTTTCTTGCTGTTTTTTCCGCTGTTTTTATAATTTAATTATAAAGCGTTCCACTATTACAGTCAACTTACGATATTCTTGCGGCATAGATGGATAAAAAAGAAATACTTCTAATTCCATTTCTCATATAAAGCCGCTATGTTATGGATCCGGCGCTTCATCTCCCTGCAGACATGTACCGGCCCCAAACACTCGCATTTATCCCCAAAGCTTAAAAGAATATTGTAATAGTATTCATTCTCTATGAAGGGGAGAGTGACAATGTAATGCTCGTCACCATCCGGAGTAAAATGATCATACGAACAAAAATCAAGTACCCTGTCCATGACAGATTTATGAATACGAATTTTGATTTTTATCTGCATGGTTGTATAAATATCAGTAAAATCCAACTGGGGTTTTTGATAATCCCGCGGTGTAAAAGCTTCTTCCAGCATTTCCAGGTTTGATATACGGGATAATCTGAATAAACGGTAATCATTTCTTTTATGGCAATACCCCTGCCAATACCAGTGATTACTTTTTAATATGAGCTGGTACGGCTCGGCTGTCCGTTTAGAAAAATTTCCGTATCTGTCAATATACTCAAATGAAAGCAGCCTGCTTTCCTGTAAAGCTGTTTTAATAATTTCCAAATATGGCTGCATATTCCTGTTACCCATCCACGGATTTAAATCAATACATATCTGGTTTACTTTTAATTCAATGTCTTTCGCTCTGTCGGCAGGGATAAAACTTTTGACTTTTGCAAGGGCATGTACCAGTTCGTCCCCCCGTATCATACCGGAAAGACTGGAAAGCCCCATTAGGAGGGCGGAAAGCTCGGAAGTCGAAAAAACCTTTTTATCAAGCTTGTAATCCTGCATGATTTCAAAGCCGCCGCCCACCCCGGATGCCCCCCGGACAGGAATACCCGCCATGTTGATCGCCTCTATGTCGCGGTAGATTGTGCGGGGGGAAACTTCAAACATATCCGCCAGTTCCTGCGCGCCTATGCGCTTTTTATCAAGGAGTATCATAATTATGCTAACAAGCCTGTCAACTTTCATCTGTCGGGCACCTTCCAATTTTTTTATCATTATAGATTGTTGCCATACAGTTGTCAACAATTGCAGAGTATAATAAAAAGGCAGGCAAATCAACTGCCTGTCAGGTGGAAATAATATGAAAATGGAGGAAACTTATGTTCACAATCTATGTTTACGTTCTTGATGCTTTGGCCGACTGGGAGCTTGGCTATGTTATTTCAGAGGTGAATTCCGGCCGGTTTTTCAAAAAGGACGCTCAGCGCGTATCGCTCAAAACCGTCAGTTATTCCGGGAAGCCAATCAAGACAATGGGCGGTCTGACAATCATGCCCGACTGCCTGATTGATGATATTGCTGTGAGTGAGACAAGCGTTCTGCTATTACCGGGCGCAGACACATGGAATGATTTAAAGCACGGGGCTGTTATTAAAAAAGCAGAAGAGCTTCTCTCGTCAGGCGCTTTGGTGTGTGCCATCTGCGGGGCTACCGCTGCGCTTGCCGGAGCCGGACTGCTGGATAACCGCCCCCATACCAGCAACGGGCCGGGATTTCTTGAAATGTTTTCTCCCGGTTATAAAGGCCAGGATTTTTACATTGACAAGCCCTCTGTGGCGGATAACAACCTAATTACCGCCGGCTCTGCCGGAGCTTTACTGTGGGCGAAACAGATTATTGGGCATTTAAACGTTTTTCAGCCGGACACGCTGGAATCCTGGTATGCATATTTCACCACCGGTAAGCCTGAACATTTCTTTGCCCTCATGCAGACTTTACCGTCCGGCAAGGAAAGCTGAGGACCGTTAAACGATAACCTGCACGCTCCGCGCACACGTCACCGCCGTAAATTAAAACGACTCCAGCCACTCTGCATGGCTGGAGTCGTT
>OBWY01000205.1_pt1 | contig 55448 bp, 55 predicted proteins | sample 1538081 | NCBI WGS metagenome assembly OBWY01 (sample SAMEA2580089, study PRJEB22360) | human gut metagenome | biome: human gut; feature: human-associated habitat; material: faeces | place: Denmark | collected 2008/2010
TCAGATTCATTAAAAAATGTCCGAAAAAGTGTCTTAATTTATGAGACCATTATACGTTGCTATTACCACTGAAATCAATCCTAAAGATATGGAATCTATAGGGCTTGCAATCTTTCATTATGAAAAGTCTGCTTTTCTACAGTTGATTAGTCTGCGTACTAAATAAGAAATGGGAGATTATCGTATCCCCCTTCGATACGATAGTCTCCCACTTTTATGTTCTATAGCTTATTTCGAATCCCCTGCATTTTCAGGTCCAATTCCGCACTTTGATTTGCGCAGTACAATAATTCCTCTGCCAACTCTCTTTGCAAGTCATCTGAAAGATTTTTCTTATATCTGATTTTATGCTCCAGACTTGCCCAAAAATCCATGGCAATTGTTCGAAGCTGTACTTCTACTTTCATATCCCGCTTCTCATCTTTTAGAAAAATCGGCACCGAAATAATCAGATGCAGCGAACGATATCCGTTCGGTTTAGGATTTTTAATATAATCTTTCATTTCTATAAGCGTGATATCATCCTGCTTAAGCAAACAATCTGCCAACATATAGATATCTTCACAAAACGAGCATATCACTCTTACTCCTGCAATGTCATTGATGTTCTCCTCAATCGCACCTATAGACAGCGGAATATTCTTATCCCTGATCTTCTTTGCCAGACTTTCCATCGATTTTGTTCTGGATTTTATGGATTCAATTGGATTCCGATCATATTCCAATGAAAACTGTTCATTTAACACTTTAAATTTTGTCTCAACTTCCATAATCGCACAGCGATAATATGCCATTATAGTGTCTCTTGGTTTCATATTTTTATGGATCAGATCCATAACTTCATCTGACATAAGATGTTTCATAGCAACTTGCGGTGCTTTGTTTTGTAGTATTTTCTTAATCTCCATACTGTAATTCTCCCATTCTCTTCAAACATTTTGAAACTGTTTGAATTGATGATTGTTTCTTAACAACTATGGTTGCATATTGCATTATAGTTACTAAGCAAACACTTGTCAACAAAGGTGTCTGAGCAGAAGTATATAGATACCCTGATTGCCGAGATACTGCAAAAATGATATAATAATCTTTATAAAGCTGTCAACCCCAGTATTTATAAGGATTGCAAGCATCGTTTGCCCTAAAAAATCAGGATGCAAGTACGCCTTGCTTGATAAAAAAGCATGGTTTCGCTTATGATGATTTCAAGATCAAGCAAGCAGAAAATAACTTGTAGCAGAAAGAGGTAATTTACAATGGACTTTGGAAAACAAATTAAACAAATGCGGTTAGAAAGGAAATTAACTCAAGAGCAAATGGCTGAACAATTAGGTGTTTCAAGACAAGCTGTTTCAAATTGGGAAAACAATAAAAATTTGCCTGACCTGGAATTGATTATATCTATGTCTAGATTATTTTCTGTTTCGCTTGACGATTTAATATTAGGAGGTAATACGATGAATAATCTAACAGAAAAACTAATCAAAGACGGTAACGAAACGAAGCGAGCAAAGATCAACTTAATTTCAATATCAATCGGCGGCATATTATTGTGCATTGGAATCGCCTGCATTTTTCTAAAGGCTGTGTCAGTTGAATATATTGACGCACAGGGAATTTTGCATGAAAACTTTTTCTTAATTCCTATTGGCTTTTTATGCTTATTAAGTGGATTTTTTACATTTGTTGCTGTGGGAATAAAAAATATCATTCACAGACTGCGAAAGAGATAGAGAAAAGCGGTCTTTCATTGACCGCTTTTTTAAATGATTCAAAACTCCTTTTAGCCACATACGTAGCAATCTCTCCCTTTTCGTTTTGCCTGATATAATAGTTCATCTGCCTTTTCTATCAGTTCAAAGATATCTTCGCCATTATAATAAACCGTATATATTCCCATACTGACCGTCAATCGATCAGACACCTCTGACTTCTCATGAGAAATATGTTTATCCGCCAAATTCTTTCTGACTCGCTCTGCTATATCCTTGGCACAGTCTGCTGTTGTTTCCTGAAGAATCACAAGCATCTCTTCCCCGCCATATCGTATAACCAAATCTTTTTTCCGAACAGACTCCGACAGAATCTCTGCAAGCGCTTTAATCCCTTTGTCTCCTTGCACATGTCCATAATAATCGTTGTACTGTTTGAAATAATCAATATCAATCATAAGCAGAGACAATGGCTTACCTGACAGTTTCTTTTTATTTTTTTTCATATACCCTGTCAAATACTCACGGTTATACAATCTGCTCATGTGATCGGTGTAGCTCTTTTTTCGCCATTTTATCAGCAAAAATACAATATCAGCTAATATAATAATTCCTATGACACTTATAACTGTAATGATGATTTTTCTGATTTGATGCTGTTCCGTCAAAGAATAATATTGATGAATTTTTTCCGAATATTCTATATAATCAGTACTTAACTGCTGATTTTTAAGTTCAATCACTTTCACATATTGTTCACGGGTTGCGATATATGCATCCGTATTATTTTCCTGCATATAAATATCTGCCATATCAGAATAAGCATTTTTTTCGAGTCCAAGCCCCGCATCTGCTGAACATCTGACAATCTGCTGATACAACTCTAATGCTTCATCAAATCTTCCCTGTTCCTTATACCATCTTGCATAGGAATAATCTAAATACACATCCTTATTCAAAGAATATTCCACATCATCTGTGTTCAGCAACTCCTTTGCAGTTTCCAGTTCATACTCTGCCTGTTCAAGATTGCTCTCATCTATATACAGCTGTGCTCTTAGATTTCCCCGCAGAATTTGGATATCATCTTTCTGTGCTTCTGGTAATTTAGGTATCAATTCATCTAGCTCCTCCAGCACAGAAAGCACTTTTTTATGCTGTCCCAGCTCAAGATATGCGGTTCCTTCATTGACCAAAGCAAGACTGGCATCTGCCACCAGGTGATCATCCTCTCTTTTTCGGAAAATCTCCAAAGATTGCTCATAATATTCGATTGCTGCTTGATACTGTTCCAATCCATAAGCATTATCTCCAAGCACTGCAAAAAATTTTGACATGTATTTGGAATGATTCGGAATCAGAGGAGAGGATTCCAAGAACTCAAGGCCACGCCAACAATATTGTAAAGCAGCGGAATAATCCCCTGCTATCGAATATAATTGCCCAATGTTTCCATACAGCCTAACCTTACTTTCAGCTTTCAGTCCCTTCACATTTATCACATACTCTTCTAAAAGTCTGGCACCTTGCTTGTTATCCTCCTGGTTTTCCAAAAATATGGATGCGATTCTCCAGCATAGATCAACGTTATTTCTATACTCTTTTGATTGTGCCATATAATGTAACGCTTTTCGACTGTTTTCTGCGAAATCTTCTATTTCTCCTTCATCATATTGAAGCGATTCATTCAGTAGAACGTATGTATAGATTTTGATAAAATCATCGTCTTGTTCTTGAATTTTTTCCGCCGCTGAAGTAAACTCTTTCACCGCCGTCCGATAATCCTCCTTTGCATAAGCAGTTACACCTGTCAGAAAATCATGCTGACTGTTTTTTTTCTGAAGACTGGAGATATGTTTTTATCTCGCTATATTGCTTTGTTTCTATCTCCTCTCCTTCTACGATAGCCTTTGCATAAGACAAAAGGGATTCCGCTTCACTTTCACGTGGTTTACTGATAAGCAGAACAATTGCCAACAACATTACTATTCCTACTATCAAAAATCTAATTTTCTTTATCATTCGTATCTCCTGACAATTTTTTCATTCATTTTTATCTCCCTCTATCTTCGGATGGAAACGGCCATACGGTGATAGGTATGGCGGATTCCACGGATAACCTTTCCGTATTCCAAAATATTTTCAGGCAAAGCCATTCCGCCATATCCCGCATCTCCAAGATGATGCAGATCTGTTCCTGTCATTTTACACATTAACGCAATTTCTTTTATCGTATCTGTGTCCGCTCCCTCCTGAGAGGTTCCGATTGCTGTCAGTGTCATCTTTCCAAGACTGTGCGCGCACACTACTAAACTCCTCACATATTCCATCGTAATCCCCGGCACCGTTCCAGGCGCCGGAAGCAAGATAATATCGGCTCCTGCCTCTGCGAAAGCACGTACATCTGCTTCCGTTAAAATATGTTCTCCACACTCAGATAAAATTCCGGACGCATGCATTTTTCCGGCAATCAGCACCACCTGTTCTCCCAAATGCTCTCTGTAAAGCTTCAAGGTATCCGTAATCGCCGCATTTGTGACCCCAATTCCCGGATTTCCGGTTAGCACAATGAAATCCACGCCCATTTCCACTGCTGTTTTTGCATTTTCGAGTGTCGCTACACGTCCGCCGGAAAGTTTCCACATCTCATTTGTCTCAACACTGCTTTCTTTTCCTTGTTCCAATGGCTCCAAATTAATTCCGACAGGTCTTCCCGTCAATTGTTTTATTTTTCGAATAACTTCTCTATCCTCTGTCTTAGGCAATCCCTGAATCACTGGATGATTGACATCAAACATATTCAAAAGAATCATATCTGCTCCCATCGACGCCACAAATTCTGCGTTTGTCACATCCCCCAGCATCGGTTGTAATATCCCGATTGTCTCACACACAAGAACTCTTCCCTCACTTGCGGAAATTGCCTCAAGAAGTTCTTTCTTCTTCATATTCTCAAAATCTGATGCCGTACAATCTAAAAATCGTTTCATAATCTTCACCATTCCTCTCGTTTTAATTCATAGTCTATAATTATTGCATTTCACCAGCCCACTCAAATCCTTTTTTAGCTGCAATTACAGCGATGATTTCATTGATTACCGCCGCTGCCGCAATTGTTCCCTGAATAATTTTCGCACAGTCTGGCGCCGGTCCTGCTAATACAGACACTGCAATTCCAGTAAACACAAGCGATACTCCTGAATGCGGCAAAAGGGTAAGTCCAAGATATTTTTTGACACTTTCAGGTGATTTTGTAACACTCGCTCCAAAATATGCCCCAAAATATTTACCTGCAGCACGGACAATGATATAAATCGCAGTAAACATACCTGCACCTAAAATCAAATGATAGTCCAAAGGAGCTCCAAGATTCAAGATCACAATAATCATCGCAATTCCTAAAATCGGGTTGAATCCCTGCATAATCTGCTCCAGTCTCTCCTCTGTAACCATATTGGAAAATGCCGCTGAAAAAGCCATTCCCATCAACATAAAGTTCAAAACCGGGCTTGGCATCACGAAATGGTTAAACACAAATCCAACAGCCGATGTCACTAAAATCATCCCGATTAAGGTAGCCATCGTTGCAAATGCATTCTATTCTCTTTTCAATAGCATTCCTGCAAAAAATCCTGTCACCGCTCCTATTATTAACGGAAGGATCACAACCAAGGCAATCATATACGCCGGAAGTTCACCTGACGACAAATTCCCCGCAACGATTGCAATTGTCGTAAAGAACACAATACATCCTACAATATCATCCAGCGCAGCCATCGGAATCAGTGTTCCGGTAACCGGTCCTTTTGTGTTAAACTCTCTGACGATCGATAATGCCAGTGCCGGCGCAGTCGCCAACGCGATTCCTCCAAAAATAAACGCCAGATAGACCGGAATATCCGATAAATAGAATACCACGCCGAATACCAACGAGACAACAAAAAATGTTCCCAGTGACTGCGTAAGTGTTGTGATGACAATCGATTTTCCGGAACGTTTGATTTTGTTCCAGACAAGTTCCGTTCCTATCATAAGACCGACTGCACATTCCAATACATGTACGACAATCTGATACCAGCCTGCATCCAAAGTTTCCTGATTCATCACTGCAAACGCATGCGGTCCGAAAACCATCCCCGTAATCAGCCATCCCAAAATAGACGGCAATTTTGATTTGGAAACCAGCTTTCCGATGCCCAACGCAAGAATTACCATAATCAATAAACGTAATATTTGTATTAACATTTTGTATCCACTCCTCCTGTCTCTTTTGCGATTCCATATAACATAATGTTCAGCATTTGTTCTAATTTTGATTCATGATTTTCTATAACCGATTTTATTTCATTGTCTTTATCCGATTTTTCGCGGAAATATCTGTTAAACATTTCCTGAAACATAATAAAATATTCTAGCGCAAAATCTTCTGAAATTCCTTCTCTCAGCTCCAGACGCCCGAGCAGATTTCGATACCGTTTTGCAAGATACATGTCATATCCCTTTTTCAGCTGCCGGATATCCCCTTGGAGATGCTTCGGAGGCTGCAGGATACTGTCAAAGAATATATTGCAGCAATACGGATTCTCTGCGAAAAATACTTGTCTGGAATGTAATATTTCCTGCAATTCACTTTGTACATCCGTAAAATCGCCCTCTGTCCTTTGTAAATATTCCGTCATCTGTGCATAACACTGCCCGACACATTGCAAATACAGCTCATCTTTATTCTTAAAGTTGTGATAAATCAAACCTTTTGAAATCTGATTTTCAATGCACATCGTATTGAGCGATGCCGCATCATAGCTTTTTGTTCCAAATTCTTCCATTGCAGCCGCCATAATTTTTTCTTTTGTTCGTTTTGTTTTTTCACTTTGTTTCAAAATAATCCCTCCAATAAAATAAACCATATAGTCTATTATACAAATAATAGACTATATGGTCAATATATTGCCAACTATCTTGTAACTACTCCATCACAAAACTTCCAAGATTGTATACCTCTATCTCACCATCTGTTTCAGACTGTAAAAATCTTACTTTCTGGTTCAATTTCTCACTGTATACTCTTGTCGTCATCACTTCCTCACCATCATTAATAAAAATCTCAATGGCAGAAGTATCTGAATACACAGTCATATTCTTAAGACTATTCAGCTGCACCGTGCGCTGTTTTCTTCCATGCCCGCTTTTTCCAAGTTCCAGCTTCAGAATGTGATCCTTGTAAGTCAAAGTCACATCGTCCCTGAGACCGAGTATCATCGCAGCATTCTCATCGTCTCTCTTTACAGACAACTCAAAACAGCAGTCTATCGTCGTCCACTCACCAAAAGATGTAATACTTGTGACCATTTTATTTTTTCTCAGACTTTTTAATTCTTCTAATGGCTTCTGTATTAGTTTTCCATCTTGATATGTTAAAACTCTCGGCATTGTCAGTGCATGGATCCAATCATATTCCACTGTTGCATCATTGTCATAATCCGCATCAGGAATTCCCATCCAGCCAATCAGAATTCTTCTGCCGTTTTCATCAAGAAATGTCTGTGTGGCATAGATGTCAAACCCTTTATCCAATTCATGAAATTCCCCAAGTTTATATTTCTTATTTTCAAAATCCATCTCAATCGGGAAATATCCGCATTGATACACATTCTGATAATCATGTCCGCTCTTTGGAACCCCCTGCGGGCATGCAATCAAAATTTCCTGTCCATCTACTTCAAACAAATCCGGACATTCCCACATATAGCCAAATTTTTCTTCCGGCACAATCCGGTCAAAATACTTCCATGTCATCAAATCTTCTGATTCAAACAGAAGCACACAGCCTTTTGACTCACAATCCCTTGCTCCCTGAACCATATAATATCTGCCGTTCTTCGCAAATATTTTCGGGTCTCTCACATGCTTTGACATATCTGCCGGATAGTCTGCATTCGTCATCACAAGTTGTTTTTCACCTGCATGCACGCCATCCTCACTTACCAGATGAATCGTATTCTGCTCTCTTCCTTCTAATATATAATCGTAGTCCTTATCTTGCAATTTTACATTTCCGGTGTAAAAATAATGGATTTTGTCTCCGTCCACAAATGCCGACCCACTGTATACACCGTCTCTGTCCAAGTCACAATCCGGAAACAGGAACGGCTCACACTCCCGAAAATGAATCCAGTCTGTTGTCGTATAATGTCCCCATAGTTTCGTTCCCCAGCCTGCCAAAAACGGGGTGTATTGGAAGTAAATATGATTGATGCCCTGAAACTCACACAATCCATTTGGATCGTTCATCCAACCGGTCGGCGGCATCAGGTGAAAATGTAAGCGGTTCTCATCCTTCTTCACCGTCTCTCTCATATATTGATAATCCGGTATTTGCTTTACATAATCTTCTCTGTTCATCATAATATATAACCTTCTATTCCTTCTACTTTTATCTTATTTGTGACTCTTTTTCCCTGCTATTTTTCCAAAACAGATTGTGCAGATCGCTCCGATTGCCAATGCGATCAAATGTGCAATAATATAGTTCAGATATCCGTGATTTGCTGGGTTTGCAATCGCAATTCCCGGAACAGCAGTTGTTCCGAATCCAAATGCCGTCAATTTTGAGAAATACACATACGCACCAGCCGCAGCACCGCCGATACATCCTCCAATCAAAGGATAACGATATCTTAAGTTTACCCCAAAGATTGCCGGCTCACTGATTCCAAATAACGTAGAGAGGAAACTTGGAATACACAATTCCCTGGCTTTTAAATTTTTCCAGTTTACTGCCAGATATCCAAGCACAGCTCCACCTTGTCCCATCAGAGCAACTGACATCAGTGGATTGATAAAGTTCGTTCCCGTACTTGCAATGAGCTGCGCTTCCACGGCGCCGATAATATGATGCAGTCCCGTAATAACTACCAGCTGCTGAATTCCTGCAAACAGTGCATAACCGAATACTCCAAGGTTGTTCGTTCCCCATACCATTGCATCTGTAATTCCATTAGAAAGAATTCTTCCCACCGGTCCGATAACTGTAAATAACAGAACGGTAGAAATAAACACCGTCAGCAATGGCGCAACTAAAAGTTTGATCACATCCGGTATCTTTTTGTTGAAAAAGACATCAAGCTTTGCAACCACATATCCCATCATAAGCGCGATAATAATTCCACCCTGGAATCCCACCAATTCAATCTTGAATCCAAACAAACTGATGATTTCCGGCTGTGCCAGTCCCTGTGCTGCCTGATATGCATTTGCCAAAGATCCATCTAACATAATCGCTCCTACAACCATACCAAGCACCGGATTTCCGCCAAATCGCTTGGTCGCTGAATAGCAGACTGCCATCGGTAAAATAGAGAAAATTCCGTTGGATGCGAGACTCACCAGTTTATTGATCGCATATAGTGTATCGTATTTTTGAACAACTTCCAGACCTCCAAGCACACCTGTCAGTCCCATAAGAAGCGCTGCTGCCAACAGCGCCGGCATAATTCCGATAAATACATCCGACAATGCCTTTACCACTGCCTGAACCGGATTTTGTTTCTTTGCACTTTCTTCTTTTAATTCCCCAAGAGACATATTTTCTGTATGCGTATATTTTGCAAACACTTCATAGACATCGTTTACCGTTCCTGCGCCGAAAATAAGCTGCAGCTGGTTCCCTGCCACAAATGCCCCTTTTACTTTATTGATATTTTCTAATTTTTCCATATCCGCTTTATCATTGTCCTTCAAGACAATTCTAAGTCTTGTTGCACAGTGTGCAGAACCTTGAATGTTATCCATTCCTCCTACACCATTCACAATTTCTTCCGAAATTTTCAGATACTCTTCTGATTTGTTCATTTTATTACCTCCTATGTTTTGGAACCGGTTTCTTTTATACATATTATATTTTCTACATTAACAAATGTCAACAAACATTTATGATAAAAAATATTTTTGGAATCGGTTCCAAAAATGTGCTCTTTTTTTTGTATAAAATACACAAAAAGAGTTCGAACTCGAACTCTTTTCACACACTCTATCTTGTCTGCTTTACACTTTTTCTTTCTACCAAATGATACGGTATAATCTGCACTCTGCTCACCGGTTTCCCCTGTATCATCTGAATGATCGTCTCCGCACTGACTTCTCCCCAGTTCTCCCAGTCAAATGCAACGGTAGTCAGTGGCGGCGTCAGAAGTTCACTTGTCTCATAATTGCCAAATCCCATAACCGACACTTCTTTTCCGATCGCAATATTTCTCTTTGCCAGTGCTTTGTACACTCCCTCTGCAATTCTGTCTGTCGCACAGATAACCGCATCCGGAAGCGCTCTCTCCTGTAATAATCTTTCCATATTTTTCACTGCATCCTCGTAGAAAAACGTCGTCTCCACCAACTCGATCTGTGGAACCTGGCATGACTGCAGTCCATCTGTCACACCTTGTTTTCTCTCTTTTCCAACAGCAGGGTCTTCTTCTCCCACCCAGAATACAACTACATCCTGAACTCCTTTGCTTCCCAGATATTTTCCCGCATCCAGACCTGCATGATAGTCATCGTATACAACTGAACTCCCATATGGAAACCGTTGCCCCAAAAACAGGATTGGAATCTCCGACTGTTCTACAATCTCCCGATGCCGGTCCGTGATACCAGTTGACAATACCATCATCCCATCTACATTCATTCTTTTGAGTCTTTCCATACACCGTACTTCTTCTTCTAAATCATTTCCTGTATGCATGATCATCGGCGTATAACCTGATTTTTTCAAATATGCCACAATCACTTCTACAAGACGCGGTGTTGTAACCGAGTTAAATCCCGGCACAACCAGTCCGATAATCTGACTGTTCTTTGCACTCAGTCTTGCAAATACATTCGGCTCATAGTGATTCTCCTCAATTACTTTCTTTATTTTCTGACCGGTCTCATACCGTACGCTTCCACCATTCAGGTAACGAGAGACCGTACTTTTTGCCACCCCAGACAGCTGCGCAATATCATTGATTGTCATTTTATTTCCCATCTCTATCCGATCCTTTTACATTTCTATTCTCCCCTATTATACACACTTTTCCCTTGTTATTCTATATAAAATTGTCTATAATAATGACATCACTAGAAAAGGAGATGTATCACAATGAGAGCTTACGAGCGACTTTTAAAATACGTCGTAGTACGTACACCAAGTGATGAGAACAGCGAGACCGTTCCTTCATCACAATGCCAGTTCGATTTGGCAAATATTTTAGTAGAAGAGTTAAAGGCACTTGGCATCGACAATGCGTATGTCGATGAAAAATGTTTTGTCTATGGAAAATTAGCTGCTACACCGGGTTACGAGAACGCTGTCAAACTCGGATTTATCGCACATATGGATACGGTATCTGATTTCTGCGATCACGATATCACACCTGTTATCACAGAGAATTACAACGGAGAGGACCTTGTACTCGGAGCAAGCGGTCGCGTATTAAGCGTGAAAGACTTCCCTCACCTTCCTTCTTTAAAAGGGCGCACTCTGATCACAACAGACGGAACAACCGTCTTAGGAGCAGACGACAAAGCCGGTATCGCTGAGATTATGACTATGTTAGAGCGAATCATTACAGAAAATATTCCACACGGACAGATCTGTGTTGCATTCACACCGGATGAGGAGATTGGTACTGGCGCACAAAGCTTCAATGTAGAAAATTTTGATGCAGACTTTGGATTTACTTTAGACGGAGACACAGAAGGTGAGATTCAATATGAGAACTTTAATGCCTGCAAAGCAGATTTTGAAATTACAGGCTTTAACGTACATCCAGGTTCCAGCAAGAATGCCATGATCAACGCAAGCCTTGTTGCTATGGAGATCAATTCTTTGCTTCCTGGCACAGAGACTCCTCGTGACACAGAAGATTATGAAGGATTCTATCATCTGATGAGTATGACAGGAGAGGTTGCCTCTGCATCACTGCACTATATTGTGCGCGACCATGACGCTTCTCTGTTCGAGGCAAGAAAGAATACTTTGAGACATATTGAAAAGATCATGAACGAAAAATGGGGTGAAGGAACTGTGCGTCTGACACTCACAGAGCAATACCGCAATATGGCAGAAGTGGTCGCAACCTGCATGCACCTGATTGAAAATGCCCAACTTGCCGCAAAAGCTGCCGGAATCACACCACTTGTAATTCCAATTCGCGGCGGTACAGATGGATGCCAGCTAAGTTTCCGAGGACTTCCTTGTCCGAATCTTGGAACAGGCGGTCACGGATATCACGGACCATATGAACACATCACAGTTGAAGGAATGGATCTCGCAACAGATATGGTTTTAGAATTAGTAAAATTATATGCAAAATAAAAACAACGACGGGGAAGCGTGACGCTTCCCCGTTTCTATATTATCAATGCGGTTTGAATCCTTCACCGCGCACTTCATTTGATTCCATCGTCACTAGGAATGCCGCTCTGTCCACTTCTTTTACCGCTTTTTGTACCATGTGCATCTGCTTGCTGCTGCATGCACACATCACAACTTGTTTTTCTTCTTTTGAGTAGCTTCCCACTCCTTTTAGCAGTGTAGAGCCTCTCTGTGTCAGTTCATCAATCTTATCCGCAACTTCCTGACCATGTTCTGTCACAATCAATGTCAGTTTTCCCGCATCCATACCATACATGACCTTATCGACTACTACCGACAAAATATAAGTCGAGATCAAACCATAGATAATCTTATCCACATTTCCACCGATCAGCACACCACTTGTAAGTACAATCGCAAAATCCAATACAATAATAATCTTTCCAAGTGACAGATGTGGTCTCAAAACTCGAATTGCCATAATGACGAAATCTGCACCACCTGTGGAGGAATCTCTTAGATAAATAAGTGCATACCCAAGTCCTGAAAAAATGCCCATGCAAATACAGGAAAGCATCAAGTCTCCCTCATATACCGGAAACATCGGAGCGACAACGTCCATAAAAATCGTAGAAATCACCATCGTCTTTAAGGATTTCAGCAAAAAAGTCTTTCCCAACAGCTTATAACAGATGATAATGATAGGAATATTTAAGACTGCCGTCATAACACCAATCGGAATCCCAAAGAAATGATAAAATATAATCGCAATACCGGAAATACCTGCTACCGGAAATCCGGACGCGACCGCAAAATTATAAACCCCCACTGCAATAAAAAAACTTCCTACTATATCTGCCACTATATCCAATCCAACTTCTTTTACTTTACCCGGTCTCATATAACTCATACCGCCCCTTTCTATATCATATGTCATCTTTTAGCATTTTTTCCCAAACAAAAAGCACCTACGAATCATACAGATATAATTCGCAAATGCTCTTCTAAATATTACTATACTCTTCTATAAAAAAACTGTCAATACTATTACGCCTAAATTATGGAATTTTTAAAAGCCAAAATCATCTCATTTGTCAGACTGATATTTCTTTCTGTCACAGGAACCTCCTCCCGCTCGAACCATTCCGCCAATGCCAGCTCCTCTTGGTCCAATGTAATTTCCGAGTCTCCGTCCAAATCCGCAAAAAATCCCATCAAAAGCGTATCCGTAAAGGACCATGGCTGACTTTTGTAAAACCTGATATTTTTTACTTTCAGCCCGACTTCCTCCATCACCTCACGTTTTACCGTCTCTTCAATCGTCTCTCCAATCTCGGTAAACCCTGCAAGCAATGCATATTTTTTATAATCACGGTCCGCATATTTTGACATCAAAATCCGGTTCCCATCTGTGACTCCGACGATGACCGCTGGCGAAATCTTCGGATATTCCATCTGATGACAATTCTCACAGTATAACATCCGCTCTTTTTGATCTTTCTTCAACGGTTTTCCGCATTTGCCACAGTATTTTCTGCTTTTATACCAATTATAAAGCTGGAATCCCGTAATTCCTGCAAATGCCAGATGCCGTGGTTTTGCATGTCTGAACTGCTCCTTATGTATCATCTGAAAATTACCTGCTGCATCATAAGTGAGATGTTCTGTCAAATAAAATCTCATCTGGTCAATTGAAAACAGATACGTATACTGCTCATAAATATCTGGATTTAATTTTTCCAACTCACCAAATGTTGGAAATGCTATCTCTTTCCCTTCATATTTCACAAGCACTTCCATATCGTGACAGTAAAGCACAAAACTGTCTTTATCCGGTGCTTTTGGATCATATGCATTATTATAAACATATGGTTCTATATCTTGTATCATCTTTTCCTCAGCTCCTTTTTGTGTTCTAAAAGTCCATAACAATTGTATCACACTTCCTCCCAATCGCAAACGGAAAAATCATTTTGCATTTTCCCGATGTTTTTTCTATAATAAATAAAAACGACCAAAACAGAAGGAGGAATATTTCCATGAAAATTGTTTTTTTAGATGCGAAGACGATCGGAGACGATATCGACTTATCCGGATATGAGGAACTGGGCGAAGTGGTCAAGTATGACTTTTCTTCCTCAGAAGAAGTCCCTGCGCGCGTGATCGATGCAGACGTACTCGTCCTGAACAAAGTTCAGGTGAATGAGCATACCATCGGCACTGCCCGCAATTTAAAGCTCGTCTGTGTCACTGCAACCGGAACCAATAATCTCGACAAGGATTACCTTGACAGACGCAATATTGCATGGCGCAATGTTGCCGGATATTCAACAGAATCCGTTGCGCAACATACATTTGCCATGTTGTTCTATCTTTTAGAAAAGCTCAGATACTACGATGATTATGTAAAAGAGGAACGCTACGTTGGCGACACCATTTTTACCCATTTTGCAGAGCGTTTCTGCCAGATTCATGGAAAGACCTGGGGAATTATCGGACTTGGCAATATCGGACGAAGGGTCGCAGATATTGCAAAGGCATTCGGTGCAAATGTAATCTATTATTCTACCTCCGGAAGCAACACTCAGGACGGATATACACGGACAGATTTTGAGACACTCCTTGCCACCTCCGATATCATTTCCGTGCATGCTCCACTCACTCCAAACACAGAGCATTTAATTGATGCGAAAGCGCTTTCTAAAATGAAGCCTTCTGCCATCTTTCTGAATCTTGGCCGTGGTCCGATTGTCGTGGAAGAAGATCTTGCTGATGCTCTGGAATCCGGTCAGATTGCAGCCGCCGGTCTGGACGTGCTCTGCACCGAACCAATGTGTGCAACAAATCCGCTCCTTCGGATTAAAGACAGTAAAAAGCTGCTGATCACACCGCATATTGCCTGGGCGAGCGTGGAGGCGCGCACCAGTCTCATGAACATTATATTAGGACAGATTCAAGACTGGAAGAAAGAGACAGAGGCGATGTAGCATCGCCTCTGTTTTAATCACTGTTCCGAATCCGTTCTACCAATGCCTCTTTTTTGAAGAAATAGAATACAACTCTCGACACAATAATCGGAATCACTACAAGCAGGACTGTATACACAAGAAAATACCACAGCGGGAAATGATAGTGCATATATTCCGCTTCAAAATGTCTCATAACCTCAATCATACCGATTCCGCCAAGTGTTCCTCCCACCAAGGTGAGCAGGACATTTCCGCCAGCCAGCAAAATTCCTTCACTCTGTACCATCTGATATAATTGTTTTTCCGACATTCCGATGGACTGCAGCATCGCAAATTCCTGTTTGCTTGTGACCATATTGGTGATCAGTGTATTCAAAAGATTTAAAAGACTGAATAAAATAATAAACGCAGACAACCCAAGCATCGTTCCATGCAGCATGTGGAATTGTTCTTCCACTTTGTCTCTTTCCTCCTCGATTGTCTCCATTGCAAGTAGCGGATTCTCCTCCACAAGTTCCCGGATAGCTTTCCCCACTGCTTTTTCTTTCTCTTTTTCCGTAGATACACTCAACAAATCTGTGAGATTTATGTTTCCCATAATCTCTTTCACACTTTGTTCCGGCAGAATCAGCCACTGCCACTTCGGAGATGGCTCCTCATAATCACTTGGCAGAATCCCTGCAACGGTAAATTCCTCCGTAACATTTTCTGTCCCATTAAAGAACGTAATTTCTATTTTATCCCCGACTGCAAACTCCCATCCGAACAATTCCTGCACTAGATCATTCTTGTTTATGATCAGTTCTTTCTTTTGTGCCATCTCGGCATAGTCCAAACTGGTTCCCATTGCCCGATTCATATCTTTTAATATCTTTTCAGAAAAGGTGTTTACCGAATCATCCACATTTTCTCCGTTTGCCTCCCATTTTACCTCTGCCCGCTCAAAACGATATACTTTTTTCACCCCTTCAATTTGTTCTATCTGTTTGATAAACTCCAAGCTCAATGGATTTTTCATCTGTATTCCGGTTCTTCCATGTGCCATCGTCTCTACTGCATTAGAGGAAAAACCAATCTGATACTCTCCATAAGAAAATTCTCCGCTTCTTGCGTACTCATCCAGACTGGTTCCCTCTATAAACGTGGCTCCCAACATAAACAAAATACCGCCCACTCCGAGTGAAATCATCGTCAACATTGATTTTTTTCGGTTCCTCTCAGAATTGAGTTTTGCAAGCCGTATAGGGCTTAGCTTTCTGTAAAGTTTTTTCGTCTCCTTTTTTCCCTGTTTTTCGGTCTCCCCGGAATATTTTGCCGCCTCTATTGGAGAGATCGCAGACGCAAGCTTTGCAGGTTTCCGAATAGAAATCAGCACTGTGATCAGATCAGCAATCGTGACACCGATGGCGGTCACAATGGTGTTCTTCCAATCCCATCCATCCCTTTGTGCCAAGTACGCCGCTGCTGCCCCTAATAAAAGACCAATTGGAATTCCACGCATACTGAGCAAAATTCCTTCTCTTCGAATCATTTTCCGGATCTGCTTTCTTGTCATGCCAATCGTAGAAAGCTGACCGAATTGACGAATTCTTCCGATTACCGACAGATAAAATACACTGTAGATTACAAGAACGCTGACAAATAAAATTCCGATACCGATCACTATAACCATCACAGTCTGCTGCAAAGCATTTGGGTCTCCGGAAAGTGTCTTTAAAAATGCATTGTTCTCATTCACCTGTTTTCGCTCAATTCCATACTTACTTGCGAGGTCACGAATCTCATTTAAAAATCCGGTCTGATTGTATTGTTTTGCATTGTGAATCCGGACAAGTGCTGTATATGGTACTTGCGAGAGCTGCGAACCATTCTCTGCGTACTGCTCAGATAAAACAACGGAATATACTTTTGACTTTCCTTGCTCTTTCAAAAATCCTGTGACAGTGAATGTCTCCGTCGTTCCATCTAAAAAAGTAAAAGAAAGCTTCGTTCCAAGCTTTTCAGGCTTTCCAATCCTTTTTAAGTATGATTTAGGAACCGCAGTCTCATCTTCTTTCTGCGGCATCTTTCCTTCGGAAAGTTTCAGCATCTCCAGCTCTTTGCGGCTTTCTTCCATATACTGAAAGCTTAAAATATAGTCTTCCACTTCAATACTTGGTCCCGTCTTCATTTCTGCTACACAAGATACCTGCTCATCCTTTGCAAGATTTCCAAGCTGCTCTTTTGTCACATCGTAGTAGATGACATGCTGCATATGTTCTACTTTTCTTTCATAAGATTTTCGCACGCCCATCGTAAACAGTGCCATAAACGTGATCAGACTCACCGAAAGTGCAATGGTAAATAGAATGAAAAAGTTGCGCATCCGATTGCCTTTCACACTTTGTTTTGCCAGATGATTTACAATTCTTTGATTATTGTTGCTTTCAAGCTTCATCCCTACCACCTGCTTTCTACGATTTTTCCATCTTCAATACGGATGATACGGTCAGCCATCTGTGCAATCTCATCATTATGTGTGATCATCACGATAGTTTGATTCAGTTTATTTCCGGTCAGTTTCAACAAACCAAGTACATCCTGACTTGTCTTACTGTCCAAATTACCTGTCGGCTCGTCGGCAAGAATAATCGCAGGTTTAGTCGCAAGGGCTCTTGCAATCGCAACTCTTTGCTGCTGTCCGCCCGACAGATTATTCGGCATGCTGGTCAACTTTTTCTCCAGCCCCAACAATGTAATAATGTTGTCAATATATTCTTTATCCGGTCTGTTCCCGTCAAGTTCAATTGGCAGAATGATATTTTCATACACATTCAAGATCGGCACCAAATTATAATTCTGAAATACAAATCCAATCCTTCTTCTTCTGAAAATCGTAAGCTCATCCGGTTTCATCTTAGAAATATCCTTTCCTCCCACAATCACTCTTCCGTATGTTGGTGTATCCAGTCCTCCGAGCATATGTAAAAGTGTAGATTTTCCGCTTCCAGAAGTTCCGACAATCGCAGTGAATTTCCCCTCTTCTATCTCTAAACAGATGCCATCCAATGCCTTGACCTGATTCTCTCCTTCCCCATAATATTTTTTTAAATCTATCGTCTGTAAAACAGCCATCATCATCTCTCCTTTTCTTGATTCTGTCTTTATCTTAGCATCTGATTATTTCAATAATATCTCAAACGCCCGATGAATCATTTCAATTTTGAGACAATTCTTCCTGCTCATTTGGCAGATAGATGAAAAATGTACTCCCTGCATCTTCCTTTGACACTACCTTCATATAGCCGCCCTGCTTTGTTATAATCTCTCTTGCCAAATACAAACCGATTCCGACACCTTTTGCATTGTGTACCTTTTCCTCTCTGAAAAACCGCTGAAACACATCATTCATATGTTCCGGGGCAATTCCGATTCCGGTGTCACTCACAGAAAGACGTACAAACATTCCAAGTACCTCTGCCTCAACCCGAATCTTTCCATATTCCGGTGTATACTTGACTGCATTGTCCATCACATTGAATAATGCCTCCGCTGTCCACTTCCGATCATAGCATATCCGTAAGTTTTTCGGACAGTCAATCTGAAGGTCCAGTTTCTTCTTTTCCATCGGAATCGACAGATTCTCCACAACCTCCACAACCATATCAAAGAGACTATTCTCCTCTTTTTTCAGCTTGATCATGCTGTTCTCCAAACGAGACATTTTCATCAGTGAGCGCACAAGAAAATCCAACTTTTCCACTTGCTTTTGCATTATTTTCAGAAACCGGTACTGTTGTTTTGCTGGAAGGTCATGATTCAAAATCGTGTCATTGTACATCGTGATATTGGCAATCGGCGTCTTCAACTGATGGGAGATATCTGATACCATTTTTTGTATCTCCTCTTTCTGCTTCACATTCTTTTCCTCTGCAGACTTTGTCACCTCGGATAACTGCTCAAGCTTCAACTGGATTTTCGAAAATAAGGTATCCTTATTCAGTTCTTCTGTTTTGAGTTCTCTCCCATCGATAATCGCATCAATGGCATCTTCCACTTTTTCCGCCATTCTGACAAACCGCTGCCGGAAATAAAACCATAGACCGGCAGATATGATAACAACTACAACAATTGCTGTCACAATAGTCACCCATTCACTTCTACTCATGGCTTTCTCCTATCCATTTATATCCAACCCCGTAAATGGTCTTAATATATGCATATTCTTCATCTGCAATTTTGGCACGAAGCCTGCTGATATTGATCGTCAATGTATGTTCATCCACAAAATTACCATCCTGATCCCACAGCTTTTCTAACAAAATCTGCCTTGTCAACACCTGTCCCGGATTCAGGCAGAAACGGTGCAGCAATTTAAACTCTGTGGGCGTCAATGTCAGAAGCTTTCCGTGCTTTTTTACCGTGTGGCTCTCAAAATCAACTGCCAGATTTCCACACTGCAACACTTTCTCCACCGTGTCATCGCCCTCACACCTTCTCAAGATTGCTTTAATCCGCTGTATGACAATTTTGATATTAAATGGTTTTGTAATGTAATCATCCGCCCCGTTTTCAAAGCCCTCAATCATATCTTCATCCATATCCCGCGCTGTCAGAAACACAATTGGCACTTTACTTTCTTTTCGAATTTCTCTGCTGACTGCAAATCCGTCTCCGTCCGGAAGATTGCCATCAAGCAAAATCAAGTCAAATGATTTTTCTTTCCATAATTTTTTTGCCGTCTTTGCTCCAAATGCCGGAGCCGCCTCAAAACCTTCCATCTGAAGATTATAGCAAAGTCCCGCATTCAGCATTTCGTCATCTTCTATCACTAATATTCGTTTCATATACAAGCCTCCGTCTCTGAATTCCATTGCTTTATGGACAACATTATACTCTATTTACTTCACTTTACTCAACGCCAACATAAACAATTTTCTATCGCATCTGCAGCATTTAGTTTCTTCTTTCTTTCATTCCCCTTATTTTTGTATCATTTTTACAACCGATTGTATTTCTAATCCCATGTAAAATTCAATAGAAAAAAGTGCAAAAAATGAGACATTTTTACGCACACTATTTGTAGGAGGGATTAGAAATATGCCAAAACCAAAAGCATCTACTGGGGAGAAAAATCTGATCAGCCAAAGGCTCATCGAATTGCGCCGCCAGCACAATATGTCACAGCGGCTTTTAGCCTACCAACTTCAACTGAATGGATATGATATGGATAAAAATGTGATTACCAGAATTGAGACCAATAAACGTTACGTCACAGATGTGGAATTAAAAGCATTCACTGAGATTTTCCATGTTTCCTATGAATATCTCATCGACGGAAAAGAAAAGTCATAGTACTCCAATGTTGGAGGCTATGATTTTTTTCAGAATTTTCAAAATTTTCTTGACATTTCAAAAATTGCATGGTATGATAAACAAGTAATTTAGATGTTTTATTTGATCACATATTTTTGTAAGCAATTAACACGTTTGATTTCTTACAAAAATATGTGTTTTTTTATTTCTATTTAATTTACAAATATTATAATTTAGGAGGTACCTCACATGAATACAGGTACAGTAAAATGGTTTGACTCACAAAAAGGATTTGGATTTATCACCAATGAACAAAGCGGAAAGGATATCTTTGTACACTTTTCCGGAATTGCTTCCAATGGATTTAAGACTTTGGAAGAGGGACAGCAAGTCTCCTTTGACACTACTCAAGGGCCAAGAGGGGAACAGGCAGTTAATGTAAACTATATAATGTAATCAGAAAAGCTTTGGAGATGCTCCAAAGCTTTTCTAGTTTACCCACAATTATTCATTTTACTTTTAGAAAACAGTTGAAAATACATACACATTAGTTGTGAATTTGATTGACTTTTCTGACAAAACATAGGACAATATAACCATACTATTTAAGTAAGGGTGGGATTATTATGGAGAAAAAATTGCAAACATTAAAAAACATATTAGATTCCAGCAGATATACAGTTGCCCTGTGTGGTTCTGGAATCTTAAAAGAATGTGGATATCCGGGCATACTCTCTCTTGACGTCGCCTACGATATCGAGAACAGATACGGCGACTCACCGGAATATATCTATTCCAGCGCTTATTTCAGCACCAGACCGGAAAAGTTTTTTAAGTTTTACAAGTCTGAGATATTAGACAAAGATCTTGAACCAAGCGAAACGTTCTACGCACTTGCCGAACTTGAAAAACAGGAAAAATTGCAGACCATTATTTCTAAAAATAGTTTTTCTCTTTCTGAAAGAGCCGGTTGTAAACATGTATATAATATTTATGGGACCATTCACAAAAACATATGCACACATTGTGGGAAAGAATATCCTGTCGAATTTGTAAAAACATCTCCGTCTGTTCCACTCTGCGAAGAATGCGGGCATATCATCCGTCCAAACGTAAAACTATTCGGAGAAATGCTTGACCATGAGATCATCGCTAAAATTGCTGACGAAATTGCGAAAGCTGATGTGCTGCTGCTTCTTGGAACCTCATTGGAATCCTATACATATAAAAACTATATCAAATACTTCCGTGGGAACTCCATTGTAGTGGTTCACCAGAATCCTCATTATTCAGACGTAAGAACGAATCTTGTTTTCCTAGATACTCCGAAAAATGTTCTTCCAAAGATTTTAGAGCGCTAAACCCGCACAAAGACCCGCGATTTCCCGCGGGTCTCATCTTTTTTCTTATCGCTTTTTTGAAAAAATCTCAGATATCACAACTAGAATACTGCCAAGAAAGATAAACATATCTCCCAAGTTAAACGTGATCTTTTCGAATTTTTTCCACTTCGTGCAAAATCCGAAATAGTCCACTACATATTTTCGCACAAATCTATCGTAAGTATTGCTCACTCCTCCTGCAATGGCAAGTGCAATTCCTTTTTTGCGCATCCATCCGCCTTTCTTCCGAAACAGAAAAACATAATACAACACGAGCAACGCAGTCACAATCCCCGATAGCATTCGCACTCTTTTTGGATGTTCTTCTCCCTTATTCAGCGCCATCCCTTTGTTATGCACTTTTCGAACTGAGATTCTGTCACCGAGAATCTTCTTTTCTTCCCCCTCTTTGTAATGAGTCTCAATGTATGACTTCAAATATAAATCAATCCCACATAAGCCTCCTATCAAAAGCGTCAAAATTACCGCCAGCATCTATACTTCCTCTTCTGAAACAGTCTCTGTCTCCTCTACTGTCTGCATGGCTGAGTCATCTGCACCCTCATCTGCTGCCGTCTCTTCTGCTTCTTCTGTGTCAAAGTGTATCTCTTCTTCTACTTTTGTTCCACATTTTGGACAGTATGCCATATCAGATTCCAATTCGCCTTTGCAGTTCTTGCAAAGTTCCATTCCCTTCAATTGCGCAAGTTCTTTTAAATAGGACTGAACTGCGTCCTCATGTTGTGCAACAGCCTCGCACAGCTCCACAAATGCTGTATCAATCACTTCCCCTTTCTGGAAACGGTCATAAACCAGCTTTCCAAGATGTTGCAGATCTCTTTCTTTATTTCGTTCTTCCACTCTGATCTGGCTTTTTATTTTCTGTGTCTCAACAACTTCTTCTGTCTTTTTCGTCACTGCTCCTGCTGTTTCTGTAATTCGTTTTCCTAAATCTTCAAAAAAGTCTCCCATGTTTCATTTCTCCCTTCATGTGTCAAATACGCCTGATTGCATCAAATGCATCATATAGATTCAAAGCCCCGTATCCCCACTCTCGGTTGGGATATGTCTCGCCGGGCTTGTGATCTGTTCCCAAAACTAAAAGATTGCGAATCTGTATAGAATCAATCCCGCTCTCCCCGAGCTGGTACACAATCCACTCCAGCATAAGTGCAACTGCCCCTGCCGTAATCCCTACAGCAACACTGGAACCTGTACGCTCTGTAAATTGGTTCCGCATCGCTGCTCCCGTTACATTTACTCCCGGAGCCACAAAATCAGGTTTGATTTTTTCACTTCTAGTATATCCTCTTCCCGATCGAATAGCAATACTATTATCATCTCCATTATAATATCCAACTGTCATCCCGGAAACCGTACTTCCAGGCTCCGTGATCGTATAATCCGGATTGGACTGCAGAAAATAAACTTCTCCTTCCAAAAGTTCTGTGACCGGAAGCCACATATGGAACACACCATCTGCCAATTCCACAGGCTCTATAAAAATCGTCCATATTCCGGGGGCAGGATCTTTTACTCTAAAAAATATCAATTCCGAATTTGATTTTTCCACAAGTAATTTGTAATTGATAAAAATAGTCGTTCCCTCAAACACAAAACGATATACCTCCGTCACTTCCCGCCGGATTGGCACCCGTGGAATTCTTTCTCCCGAAGGCGATATAATGGAGACTGCCACAATATTGGGGATATCCGTCCACAGTTCCATCGTAAATCCTTTCATTCCGCTGTCCACACGGATTTCCGCCTTTTTGATATCGTTTACATTCTCGGATTTTCCATAAAAATGGTGCCGTTGATTCGCTTCGTTTCCTCCCCCGATCACAACTGCCCGATTCGCTATATTGGCATAAAACTCTAAAAGCCCTGTGATTGGAAGCGTCGCATTATGCCCTCCCATATTCGAGCCAAGTGCAATACAGATGACTAGAGGCATATCATATTGATTCGCCAGTTCATTCAAATACCTCATTCCAAGCATGATATCATTTTCCTGATAACACTCTTTTTCTTCTGTGATCAGGTAAAACTCTTTCAGATATTTTTTTGCCGGTTTTAACTTTACAATCGCAAGCTTCGACTCCGGTGCTGCTCCCAAAAACTGATTCTCCACATCAGCTCCGCCTGCTGCAACACTTGCAAGAAAAGTCCCATGCCCGCTTTCATCCTGAGTTGGAACAAGCGCTTTTGGATTATCACTACTAAGAGCAGCATCAATCATCTCCTTCGTGTATTCTGTTCCATACAAAAAGTTTTGCGGCGGCTGTCCATCCTGAATACTCTGATCCCAGATTCCCAAAATTCTTGTACTTCCGTCAATATTTCGAAAAACAGGATTTTCATAATCAATTCCGGTATCTATAAATCCGACCAGCACTCCATTTCCTTTAAGTCCCAATGTGGGATAATTCTGTATCTGTAAGATTCCAGACTGGCTTAACGCCTCTGTATCAATCAGGGTAAAACACTTCGGCACCGAATTGTACGCATATTTTTCAAAATTAATGGGATCTGCCATCGTTCCATCTACATAGATTGTTTTATATAAGTATTCCATACTCTGTTCGCAAAGTTCTTCTGAAGAAATAGAGTCAAATATATTTCCTCTGAGCTGGTTCACAATAAAATCCCGATAATTTTCGGATATAATTCGATTTCTGCAAATCTCTTCCTGCGGCATAATCGCTCCATCATTTTTATCTAATATATGAAACACTTTGTGATTCATGCAAAAAGCCGACATATTTCTATGCCGGCTTCCAACCTATTTTCGTTCTTCTCCACGGGATTTCATCACCTGTTCCAACTCTTTTGCCAGACTTTCTGACTCCGTAATCGTCTCACTTACCGGAATCGGAGGCGCCTTTTTAAATACAATTTTCAGCAGCACTGGTGTGATAATGGTCGTAAAAATTACAACGATGACAACCGGTCCAAGAAAATTGCCCCCGAGAAGTCCAAGCGACGTTCCCTTACTTGCAACGATCAGCGCCACTTCACCACGGGAAATCATACCAACTCCGATTCTTTTTGCCTGATAATTCTGGTAACCACATACCTTTGCTCCAATTCCACAGCCGATTACTTTTGTAACGATTGCCACAATGACAAGCACCACTGAGAACCAGATAATCGCCGGTGTCATCTCCGGCAGCACTACTTTCAATCCAATACTTGCAAAGAATACCGGCGACAACAACATATAAGAAATCGTATCAAACTTAATTCGTACAAACATCGATTTGTTTGTATTCGAGATAATCAATCCTGCAATAAATGCACCTGTAATATCAGCTACTCCAAATACAACTTCCGCGATATATGCCATCAGCAAACAGAACACAAACGCAATAATCGCATGTCTTTGCAATCCCTTCTCGGAAGATTCTGTCCATCGTTTGTATACTTTGTAAAAAATCACTCCGATAATTCCCGAAAATACGAAGAAACCTAAAATCTTTAACAGCACTACCGTAACATTTACAGAAGAATCTGCCATGCTTGTCACGATTGTCAGCGCAATGATTCCAAGAATATCATCTATGATGGCAGCTCCTAAAATTGCATTTCCCGAACGTGTCTTTAACTTTCCAAGCTCTTTTAATGTCTCAACCGTAATACTTACCGATGTTGCCGTTAAAATGATACCGATAAAAATATTCTGTAAAAAGATTGAGCAGGATGCATCTGATGCGATCAAGTCAGGTCTATTGAAGAACCAAGCTGCCGCGAATCCCCCAATAAGCGGAACAACCACACCAAATAATGCAATTATAAAAGAAGCTTTCCCACTTTCTTTTAACTCCTTGATATCTGTCTCCATACCGGCGCAGAACATCAATACAATAACACCTATCTCTGCTACTTCATGAATAAAGTTGGTCTCTGTGATCCATCCCAATGCCGCCGGTCCTAACAGCAATCCTGCCAATAGTGCTCCCACGACCTGTGGCATCTGTACTTTACGTGTAGCAAGTCCTAGCACTTTCGTCGAAAGCAAAATAATTGCCAGATCTAACAAATAACTGTAACCTTCCATAAACTCTACACTCCTTTTCTCTTTCTGTCTTTCTTTTTTGCCAAATCTAAACTACACTTTACACCTATTTTGAACATTTTACAACCACTTTTTCTACTTTTTTTGTGCACTTTTTTCTTTTGCAGGTATACCCTAAATCAGGGGCGGAAAATCCATTTTTTCCACCCCTGATTCTTAGCCGGTAATCAGCTCCTGTCCTCTCATCGCAATAAGTGGACCGCCCGTTCCTTCTATATATTCTTTTGTGATAGTAACCTGACCAATATTGTCATCTTTCGGAATCTCATACATAATATCGAGCATAAATTCCTCAATGATTGAGCGAAGCGCTCTCGCTCCGGTATCTTTCTTCATCGCCTTTCTTGCAATTGCATGCAACGCTTCCTCATCAAAGTTCAATTTTACTTCATCAAGTTCCAAAAGCTTCTGATACTGTTTTAAAATTGCGTTCTTTGGTTCTTTTAAAATCTTAACAAGCATGTCTTCATCCAATCCCTGAAGGGTAAAGATAATCGGAAGTCGCCCGATAAATTCCGGAATCATTCCGAAATTGCGAATATCCTCCACTGTTACTTTCGACAAAATATCTTTATCATTGTTGTATTTATCTTTCAAATCTGCAATAAATCCCATCGATGCCTGTTTATTCAATCTCTCTTTGATGATCTGTTCCAAATCCGGGAACGCTCCCCCACAGATAAACAGAATATTTTTCGTGTTGACCGTCGTGAGCGGTACCATTGCGTTCTTGCTGTTCGCGCCTACCGGCACCTCCACGTCACTTCCTTCCAACAATTTTAACATTCCCTGCTGTACGGATTCTCCGCTGACATCTCTCTGGTTCGTATTTTTCTTCTTTGCAATCTTGTCAATCTCATCAATAAAGATAATCCCACGCTCTGCTTTTTCCACATCATTGTCCGCTGCCGCTAACAATTTGGAAACCACGCTTTCAATATCATCACCAATATATCCTGCCTCTGTCAATGATGTCGCATCTGTGATCGCAAGCGGTACATCTAAAAGTCTCGCGAGTGTCTTTACAAGATATGTCTTACCGCTTCCGGTTGGTCCGATCATCAACATATTGGATTTTTCAATCTCAATCTCGTCCATCGTATTTGTCGCAACTCGCTTGTAGTGGTTATAGACAGCCACTGAGATTGCCTTTTTTGCATATTCCTGTCCAATCACATAATCGTCTAACTGTGCTTTAATCTTATGCGGTGCCGGAATGTCACGGATATTAAACACAGGTTCCGCCTTCTTTTCTTCCGGCTTTTTCTTCTTCACCTGCTGCCTTTTTGGTATCATATTCTCCATGTCCGACAAATTTAAAAACTGTACGCCCGGCATATTCATCAGCTGACTTAAATCAAACTTATTATTGTTCATCATATCAAAACTTTTCTGCATACAGTCTGAACAAACGCAAATATCATTCGGGAGATCGATCATCTTTCCTGCAACACTCTCCGGTCTGTGGCACATAAAACAGAATTTCTCATACTCTTCATTCTCTTTTTTCTCTTCCTTCACTACTTCCGGAACTTCTTTTTTTTCGCTGTCTATATCTATATCTATATCTATATCCATCTCATTTATATTATCTTTTTCTGCCATAGTTATCCCTTCTTTCCTACATATGATTTTATTATATATGAGATGTTCTTATCACACAAGTGAACTTTTTATAAACTAAAAACGGTGAGAGCTATTCTCCCACCGCAATGTATTCCTCAATATACTTCGATGCCACCGCACCGTCCGCCACCGCCGTCACAATCTGCCGGAGCGGTTTCTTTCTCAAATCGCCAACCGCATACACTCCCGGAATATTTGTCCGTGTCGTCTCGTCTGCGAGCACATACCCTCCTTCATCGAGGTCAATCTGTCCTTTGACAAGCTCTGTGTTTGGCACATTTCCAATTGCAACAAACACTCCGTCACAATCAATTTCAGACACTTCGCAATTTTCCTTACTTTTCACTTTCACTCCGGTGACAAGATCATCTGCAAGCACTTCCACCACTTCTGAATTCCAGATAAATTCCAGATTTTCTGCCTCGTTCAGGGAATCCATATATGTCTTGGATGCTCTCAACTCATCTCTTCTGTGCACCAGATATACTTTTTTACAGATTTTAGATAAAAACAAAGCATCTGCAACCGCAGTATTTCCACCACCTACGATCACAACTGTCTTTCCTCTGTAAAACATTCCATCACAGGTTGCGCAGTAAGATACGCCGCGACCTCTCAGTTCTCTTTCATTTGGAAGTCCAAGCTCTCTCGGATAAGCTCCCATTGCAAGAATAACCGTCTTCGCCTCGTATGTTCCATCTGATGTAACGATAACTTTCGGCTGTTTTTCTAAATCCACACTCTGCACTTCCGCGATCTTTGTCTCCACGCCGAACCGCTCTGCGCCCTGCTTCATCTGCATTCCAAGTTCAAATCCATTGATTCCTTCTGTAAACCCCGGATAATTTTCTACGATCTCTGTCGTCCCCATCTGTCCGCCCGGAGCGAATTTTTCTACTACAAGCGTGGTTAAGTTTGCCCTTGATGTGTAAAGCGCAGCCCCGTATCCTCCGGGACCGCCTCCGATGACAATCACATCATAAAAATTTTTATTTTCCATCTCACATCTCCTACAGTTGTACACCGTGTCCGAGCAGCCAGCTCTCAAGCTCTGCTTTTGACATCGCTCCTACATTGGTTCCTTTCACTTCTTTTGCATCCACAAGCTTCAATGTCGGAATGCTCATCACACGATACTCCTGAGCCAGTTCCGGATCATCATCGATGTTGATTTTTACGACCTTTACTTTTCCTTCATGTGCTGCTGCCACCTCATCTACAATTGGCGCAAACATCTTGCAAGGCATGCACCAGTCTGCGAAAAAGTCAATTAATACCGGGACATTTGACTCCAAAACCTCTTGTGTATAGTTGCTGTTTGTTACTTTCATTACTGACATATCTATTTCCTCCTACAATATAATTTTCTGTTTCTTGATGACTCTATCATACAAGATATGACATTCTCTTTCTGTGACATTGTCACACTTTATCTTCTGCTGTCTTTCGCAAGTTCATACAGACGATCTTCATCTATGATTTCAATGCTCCCGCGCGACAGGCTGACAAGCTGTTCTTTCTGAAAATACTTCAGCATTCTGGTAATCACCTCTCTTGCCGTTCCCAGATGGTGCGCGATCTCTTCATGTGTCATTTTCAGCATGCTCTCTCCTGTAATCTCCATCTCTTCCACAAGCAGTGCGGCAAGTCTCACATCCACACTTTTATTTAAAATCTGTTCCATCACCCACATCACATCTGAAAATCTCGACGCCATGAGGTCGTTTGTAAAATTGGCAACCGGAAGAGAGGTATGTATCAAATTCTGATAAACAGAGGTCGGTATTGTCAGAACCTTAGAATCTTCTCTCGCCTCTATAATCACCTCGAACTGAATATTATTCATAATACAGGATGCCGCAAAAAGACAGGCATCTCTTTGAAACATTCTGTATAATGTGATCTCTTTCCCGTCTTCCGACAGCGTATATGCGCGAAGTTGTCCTTCTTCCACAATGATCAACCCTGTACAGTCCTCCGAACCATTGTGTATAATGGTTCCTTTTTTCACATTCTGTACCAGTATCCTGTTTTTCAGTTCCTCTTGTTCTTCTTTTGTAAGTTTCGCCCAAAATGGAACGAGTTCTTCTATCTGCATTCTTTATTCACCTTCCAGCATTTTTAAAAATGTCTCTTCTGAGATAATCGGAACCCCCAGCTCTCTCGCTTTTTTATTTTTTGAAGAAGTTGACTCTATATCATTATTAATCAGATAGTTTGTCTTAGAAGTGACAGAGCCCGTCACCTTTCCTCCTTTACTTTCAATTACAGCCTTTACTTCATTTCGATTTGCAAAATGTTCCACACTTCCTGTAATTACAAAGTTCATATTTTCAAAAATCTGAGCCTCTTTGCTCTCTTCTTCCTTTGGTATCTCCAATTCTGTTAAAAGTCTTCGGAATTCTTCCACATGCTGCTCTTTTGCAAAATAGGAAACAAACGCTTTCGCAATCACAGGACCGATTCCCGATATTTCACTCAATTCTTCCTCTGTAACATGAAGCATTTTCTCTATATCAAAGTTCAGTTCTTTACAGATTACCTTTGCGTTGGCAAGTCCGATATTCGCTATTCCAAGACTGTAAATGAGTTTTGGCAGTGTTGTCACACGTGCTTTTTCAATACTTTTTTGTAGATTTATATAAGATTTTTCACCAAATCCTTCCATGGATTTAATTTCATCTTCATACTGCTCCAAATGAAAAATATCTGAATAATGATTGATAAATCCCTTTGCGATAAATTTCTCTAATGTCGCCTCTGAAAGTCCATCAATATTAAGCGCATCTCTGCTCACAAACAGCGCAAATGATTTCAGATGCTTTGCCCCGCACTCTTCGTTCGTACAGTAGAGCGCCTTTGCATCACTGACTTTTCGGATCTCTGTCTTACCATGACAGACCGGACATTCCTCAGGAATATCTTTCACACCGCTTCGCGTCAGGTTTTCTGCAATCTGCGGAATGATCATGTTTGCTTTATAGACTGCGATCGTATCGCCAATGCCAAGCTCTAATTCTTCCATAATGCTGATATTGTGAACACTCGCACGGCTCACCGTCGTCCCTTCCAGTTCCACCGGTTCAAAAATTGCAACCGGATTAATAAGCCCTGTTCTTGACGGACTCCACTCAATCTCAAGAAGGGTCGTCTCTCGGATCTCATCTGCCCATTTAAACGCAAAGGAATCTCTCGGGAACTTGGAGGTTGTACCAAGCGACTGCCCATATGCAATGTCATCATATACAAGCACCAGGCCATCTGACGGAAAATCATTGTCTGCAATCTTCTCCGAAAAGAATTTCACACGCTCTTCAATCGTACCGGCTGTGACCTCATATCCTTCCACCACTTCAAATCCTTGTTCTTTTAACCATTCCATCTGATAAATTCTGGAATTCTTAAAGTCCACATCATCTGCTTTTACAAGTGAAAATGCGAAGAACTTCACATTTCTTTTTGCAGTAATCTCATTATTCAACTGGCGTACTGAACCGCTGCACAGATTTCTTGGATTTTTATATTTTGCATCTACATCTTCAATCTCTTCATTGATTTTTTCAAAATCACGATAGCCGATGATCGCCTCTCCACGCAGAATCAATTCTCCCTGATAAGAGATATGAAGCGGCAGGTTCTTAAATACCTTCGCATTGTTAGTGATAACCTCTCCGACCTCTCCATTTCCCCTTGTTACTGCTTTTTGTAAAGTGCCATTCTGATATGTCAGCACTATGGTCAACCCATCTAATTTCCAGGAAATCCTTGCTTTCTGGCTTCCCAGAAATTCTTTTAATTTCGACACTTCCTTCGTTTTATCTAAAGAAAGCATCGGTTTTTCATGCCGTTCTTTCGGAAGCTCACTTAGCACCTCATATCCTACATTGACTGTAGGACTTGATGCCAATGTAATTCCCAGTTCTTTTTCCAACGCAAGTAACTCATCGTAAAGTTTGTCATATTCATAGTTGCTCATAATCTCCGCAGCTCCCTGATAATATGCCTTTCCTGCCTCATTCAGCAATTGTACCAGTTCCTGCATACGCTGTTTTTTTTGTTCCATGCTTTCTACCTCATTGTTCTTGTTTCTTTGGGATCACCGTCTCATTGGAAGAATCCTTGATCAATTCATATAATTTTTGAATTTCTGCTTCCGTCACCTTCCGGTATTCCCCCGGCTTTAACTCTCCAAGTGTGATGTTCATTACCCTGATACGTTCCAGTCTTGTCACTTTATAGCCAAGATATTCACACATCCTGCGAATCTGCCTGTTGAGTCCCTGTGTCAAAATAATCCGGAATTTATATTTTCCGAGCATCTCCACCTTACATTTTCTCGTGACCGTATCAAGAATCGGCACACCTTCTGCCATCTTCTCAATAAATTCTTTTGTCACCGGCTTATTGACTGTAACTTTATATTCCTTTTCATGCTGATTTCCTGCGCGCATCATCTTATTGATAATGTCTCCATTATTTGTCATCAAAAGCAGCCCTTCTGAATCTTTATCAAGCCTTCCAATATATGTGACCCTTGTCGGATAATTCAAGAACCGAATAATATTGTTTTTTTCTTTTTTTTCTTCTGTGCAGACGATTCCAACCGGCTTGTTGACCGCAAGCAGCACCATCTCATTTTTCTGCCGCACTTCTTTCTTGCCTACACACACTCTCTGGGAAGGACTGACACGCATTCCCATCTCTGCACGCCTTCCATCCACGGTCACTTTCCCGCTTTCAATCAGACGGTCCGCCTCTCTTCTGGAACAGACGCCTGCCTCACTCAAAAACTTATTCAATCTTACTGTTGTCTCTGTAGTTTGATTTTCTCTCATCTTTTCTCCTATAAACTAAAATATGCCTTGATAAATCTGGTCAGACTCTCCTGATCTTTTGCTCCCATCAGTTCTCTGCTGGAATGCATTGCAAGCAACGGCACACCCAAATCTACCGTTCTCACCGGAAGCATCGCCGATGCGATTGAACCTAGTGTTCCGCCCCCTGTCACATCCGAACGATTTACAAATTTTTGATACGGAATCTGTTCTTTTTCACAAATCTGCTGCACGATTCCGACCGCTTCACTGTCTGTTGCATAGCTTTGTGAGCATGCTTCTTTAATGCAGAACCCTTGGTTCAACATATTCTTATTTGTCGGGTCATATTTTCCCCCATAGCTTGGATGAAATCCATGACTGACATCCACAGACATCAAAAGCCCCTCCGCAAGTGCATTCTTATACATCTGTTCAGACCCTCCAAGTGAAAGATAAATTTTCTCCAGCAAATACGGAAGCATCATAGATCCGGCTCCCTGCTTTGTCCTGCTGCCGACTTCCTCATGATCAAATATCGCGATCACATTCAGCCCTTCTTTTCGTTCACCTTCTAAAATTCCATCGACAAGCGCCTGAACAGACGTGAGATTATCCAGTCTCGGCGCCGAGAGGAATTCTTCGTGCAATCCTATCTTCTCTGCCCTGTCTGCATTATACAGATTCAATTCATAATCCAAAATCTCATCCACCTGCACTCCAAGCTTTTCCGCAAGCGCACTCAAAAAGCAGTTTTTATCCACCTCTTCTTCCAAGATTCCCACAATCGGAAGCATCTGTGTCTGTTTATTCAATTCTACGCCCTTATTCATCTCTCGTTCCAGATGAATCGCAATATTCGGAATCGTAAATAATGTTTTCTCGAGATCAACGAGACTAACTTTTGGACGAAATACATCATCAGATTTTAAGACGACACGTCCGGCGGCAGACAGTCCGCGGTCCAGCCAGCTTGACAAATTCACCCCGCCATAACTCTCCACATTAAGTTGTACATATTTTTCTGTAGTCACCTCCGGATTTGGTTTGATACGAAATCCCGGAAAATCCCCATGTGCTGCCGCAATTCGGAAGCTCTCTTTTTCTTGAAAATGACTCCCGATCGTAAATGCAAAAATACTGGAGCCATGATGAATCACCATATATTTCCCGCCTTTTTGCAAATTCCAGTTGTTTCCCCAACACAGTTCCTCATATCCCTGCTTTGTTAACTGATCCTTCACCGATTCCACTGTATGAAACTGTGAGGTTGCCTTCCTGATAAGCGAAAGTAAGTTATCTATATAGTTTGTCTGTTGCATGCTTTTTACTCCTTTTATTGCTGTTTAACTTTCATGATACTGTTTTGGTTTCCAAAAGTCAACGTATCTGCTATAATACCATTATTGGATTTTATTTAAAGGAGATTTTTTATGCTGACAAACACACTTACAACCGAGCCAGTACGAAAATTATTCTTTCGTTACCTCATTCCTTCTATCTGCGGAACGATGGTAACGTCTATTTATGTACTTGCTGACACAATTATTATCGGGAAAGGAATTGGCATTGATGCTATGGCTGCATTAAATATCATCCTCCCGCTGTTTAATATTTTCTTTGGCACCGGACTTTTATTTGGTGTCGGCGGTTCTGTCTTAATGTCGATCGCCCGCGGAAAAGGCGATACTCAGACCGGAAACTGTTATTTTTCTGTCGCAGTACTTTTGAATGCCATCACCTGTATTTTATACATGATTCTATTTTTAAATTTCATGGAACCGATCGCACGTTTTCTTGGCGCAACAGATGTAACAATGCCTTATGTACTCAATTACGCGCCGTACGTGATCTGGGGACTTGGCTTTTTTGCATTCTCCACTTTTTTACAGACCTTTGTAAGAAATGATGGTGCACCAAAGCTTTCCATGATTGCCGTTGTATCCGGCGGTGTCCTGAATGTTGTTTTAGATATTGTTTTTGTATTTCCTTGTAAAATGGGCATGGCCGGAGCAGCAATTGCAAGTGTGCTTGGATCCGTACTTACAACTGTTATTTTGCTGTTCCATTTTCGCTCTAAGTCAAACGGACTGCATTTTAGCTTAAAGAAATTTTCACCTGTATTCATCACAAGTATCTACAAAAATGGATTTACAAGCTTTCTTGTGGAAGTCTCGTCCGGAATTGTTATGTTTGTTTTCAACTTACAGATTTTAAAATATATTGGCGATATCGGCGTGAGCATGTATGGGGTCATTACAAATACCGCTATTGTAGTCATCTGCCTGTGTAACGGAATCAACCAGGCTTCTCAGCCGATCATCTCGACCAATCATGGGGCAGGGCTTATTGATCGTATTGAGACTGTAAAAAAACTGGGACTGAAAACTGCATTTATCATCTGCTCCGTTCCGGCTGTTTTAGGATTGATCGTACCAAATTTGTTTACTTATATTTTTATGAATCCAAATGAACAAATACTTGCGCTTTCATCCACTGCAATTCGTATTTATTTTGTTGGATTCTTTGTAATCGGATTGAATATGTTTATCATTGGCTATTTTCAATCTACAGTAAAACCACAGCTTTCATTGTTCCTCTGTCTTTCCAGAGGGTGTGTACTTGCAATTATCTTTGTATTTGTGCTGCCTCCGCTTATCGGAGTCATTGGAATCTGGGTATCTGTACCGCTTGCTGAATTCATTACACTGATTGCCGGAATATATTTCTTGAAAAAGAATGAAAAGGAGAGGATCTCATGATTGCATTAAAATTACCGGAAGTAAAAGAATGTATGTCCAAGCTGTTATTATCGGACGCCTTCGACTCATTTTTATTCATAGAAGGAGAAATTGTCACCTATAATACATTTTCCATTAATGGATTTCTCAAAAAAGATTTTTTTGAGAAAGACCTGGCTCCTTCCCGAGATTATTCTTTGTGGAAAGATATTAGAGAGTACGCATTTTCTTTGATCAAGGGTAAAAAAACTCCCCTCAGTTTTCGCTTTGTATTCGGACTGTCAGAGGCGAATATTGAAAGATTACTGAAACAGCAGGAACTGAATTTCCAGCCACAAGATGTGCAGGGATTGTATCTCAATCTAAAATATGATGGTCAGAATCTTACCTGCGTCACCGGAACTTCCATGAGACTGTTCACTTTGGATAAGTCTTTGGAGGAAGCATGGGATCAGATGGTTCAAAGATTCTTTTTGAAAAAAGAGATTAGCGCAGAAGTCTTATAAGATGAAAAAGTAATAGAGGTCACGGTATCTCTATTACTTTTTATTTTCATTCATTCGTGGTAAAATGAGTGTTTTCGCACCTTATCGTTCTTCCTCATCAACACGTCCTATTAAATGAATTAAGTCCTTATATCCGGATTTTTCAAGTAACTGCTTAAACCCAAAAAGCACTTCTTCTTTATTTGTATAATCGAGATCTTCCAGCAAAAGATTCTCAGCTTCGTTTATATCTCCCTGGTCAATCATATCGAAAAAATATTTCAGCGTATTCCCTGAGACTTCATATTTATTTTCGTCTTCTAATTCGACAGAAACATATTTCTTCCCAAATACCAAAGAAAACAATACTTGTACCATTTCTTTTATCATTCGCATAATATAATCTTTCTCGTCTACAACTCCCATAGTCCATCCCTCCACGTTTTCAATATTCCAAAATCACTTTTTTCTATCTTCCTAGACAAATCACTATTTCATTCTTTGCGTACTCAGTTGCAACTGTTCAACCTTGAGCGTCCTTGCATTATCGTCCTCGTCTTTAGAATTCTCTATTTCTGAATTTCGAATACTAAAAATGATTTCATCCTGAACCTGTAAATCCTCAAATGATATACTTACAACTTGTCCTGTATCATAATCACAGTAAATCATAGGAATGGATGAACAATCAATAAGACAGTTTTTACCTAAAATGCCTTCTTCTGCACCGTCTTTTACAGTTATCGTGCTGTTTCCCTCATCAATTTCTGTAATTACTGCATTCACGCCTAAATGAACTGGGTTATTTTTTGATGAACTGCACGCTGTCATAGAAATCATAAAAAGAAATATGCACAGCACCATTCCAATTTTTTTCATACACTACCACCTTCCCCAGACTCAAGTTTTGGTATTCCCCATCTCCGTCGCCTCTAATGAAATGGCTGAAATGCCTTTGCCTTTAATATCTTTAATCAACATATCTAATGTTTTATAAGCAATGCCATTCCTTCTGTATTCAGGCTTTGTATACATATTCATTATATATGCCTTAGTTCCGCTTGGGTTGTTATAGGTCGGCATTACTTGAAAAAAGCTAACACCACCCGCACCAACAACACAGTTTTCGTCAAAAACCAAATATGCAATATGCGAGCCATTACAAAGAGCTTTTTGATAATAATCATAGGATTGTCTTTCCACTTCGCTCCTACGATAACCTATTCTATTTCACAGCCACAAGTTTTGCTTCCTCTTCCTCGAAATAGTCAGCCGTATTACTGCTTAGTCCACTTGCTTTCCACGCCTGCCCAAACGTAATATCCTCTAGGTTACTCAGGAAAACAAATGTACGATCTTTAGCTGCTCCATTCATTCTTCCTGTTATCTCCAGTCTATATTTATAGGTATGCGTGTCTGTCCTCCATGTACCATCACTCATTTCATAATATTTAACTTTCGTTACCAGCTTATTCTGTTCAGAATACTCTTCAACGAATTCCGGATCAGTCACATCATAAGTACTAATTACGGTTGCTTCGTCTTCTCTGACTTTCTGTTCTTCCAAAAAATCAGTTCCCGCATGCTTCTTAACCTCTGACGGTTCTGTCTGCGAACATCCAAACAGACTGAGTAACATGAATGTTACCAAGGTGATTCTAAATAGTTTCCTCATAGATTTACACCTCCTGTTTCCCAACGTATTGCTTTCTTTATACTCTCATTTTACTCTATTTTCTCCATCTTGCCTATCTAAAAATGATTTTTCCATCACATAGTTTTTCAGCTTCACACCTTCCAGCTCCACCTGCTGCTCTTTTTCCAACACATATCCTCGTCCTTCAAAAAACGGTTTTGCCGTAATGGAAGCATGTACGCTGATCTTTTGAAGCCCAAATTTCTTGGCATGCTGTTCCAACTCATCGCAGATTGCCGTTGCCACACCTTGATTTTGAAAATCTTTATGCACAAACAGATGGTCCAAATATCCTGTTCTGTCTATGTTTCCATATCCTATAATCTTCTCTCCCTCTAGGGCAACGACTGTATAAAGTTTTTCAAAAAATGTTTTATTTTTTCTAAGATTCTCACATCGGTTTGACCACACTTCCACCTGTTCCTGCGAATAATCTTTTCGATTCACAGTTTGAATTGTCTCATAAAAGAGCTGCACAATTTCTTCCAAATCTTCTGCCTGATACTTTCTAATCTCCATCACAATCCTCCAATTCTTCTAAATTTATTCCATAGCCACAAAATGCGCAAACCCACCTGTGGATTCGCGCATTTTTTATTTTTCTTATTATTTTGCCAATAACATCATAATCTCGTTGCTTCTGTTGATAAACGCTGTCATTTCTTCCGGATTCAACGGTTTGTTACTCAACATTGCAAGGTCAAATAACTGTTTACAGAACATTGGTACATGTTCTCCATCTTTATTTTTGAGTACATACTGTACCAATGGATGATTTGCATTCAATACAAGTGTCACATCTGTTCCGAACATAGATGGATCCATTCCGTACATATTGTACATCTTCATCATTTCCTGCATACGGCGTGACTGCTCTGACAATGTTACCATAGATGCCACATTTTCATTTTTCAGCTTCTCTACTTTAACTTCCAGCTTGTCATTTTCCAATGCTTTGCGGAATACATCAGTCAATGTCTCTGTATCTGCCTTGAATGCTTCTTCTTCCTCTTTTGCAACTTCTTCTTTGAATGTGTCTGTCAAATCTGCATCGATACGCTGGAATTGTACATTCTCATTGCGCTGCTCAAGCTGTGTCACAAACGGAGAATCAATATTATGTGTCAGCAGCACTGCATCCAAACCTTCCTGTTTGAACATATTAATGTACTGGCTCTGCTGTTGTTCGTCTGTCACATAGTAAATTGTTACTTTCTTCTCTTCTGCTTTTTCTTCTGTATTTTCGCCCTCTGGTGCCTCTGTCTTTTCTTCTTCAGCCTTCGCCTCTTGCGCACCACCATTTTTTGCAATGCAGTCTTTGAGTGTCAGATATTCATGGTCAATATTTTTGAATAAAATATAATCACTCATCTTGTCACAGAATTTTTCATCTTTCAAGCAGCCGAATTTGATAAATGGGCTGATATCATCCCAGTATTTTTCATAAGATTCTCTGTCGGTCTTACACATTCCTGTAAGCTTATCTGCCACTTTCTTTGAAATGTAATCTGAGATTTTATTTACAAATCCGTCGTTCTGCAATGCACTACGTGATACATTCAGCGGAAGATCCGGACAGTCAATCACACCTTTTAACAGCATCAGGAATTCCGGAATGACTTCTTTGATATTATCTGCGATAAATACCTGATTATTGTATAATTTAATCTTTCCTTCCACGGAATCATACTCTGTGTTGATTTTCGGGAAATACAAAATACCTTTCAAATTGAATGGATAATCCATATTCAGATGGATCCAGAACAATGGCTCTTTGTAATCCATAAACACTTTGCGGTAAAATTCGATATAATCCTCTTTTGTACAGTCATTTGGATGTTTTGTCCAAAGTGGAGTTGTATCACTCAGAGAAACCGGACGTTTGTTGATTTTCACTTTATCTACTGCCGGTGAAACTTCCACCATCTCTTTCTCGCCGTTCTCATTTTCTTTTTCTTCCATCTTTGCTTCTTCATGAATACGTTCCACGATGACATCATCATCTTTCAATTCCTCTTCCAAAATTGTCTCGTATTCTTGTTCTGCATTTTCTTTTGACAGGAAAATCTCTACCGGCATGAAAGAACAGTATTTTTCAATCACTTCTCTCACACGATATTCATTCGAAAACTGCACACTTTCTTCATTCAGGAACAACGTGATCTCTGTTCCAACTGTGTTTTTGCTGCCTTCTTCCATATCATATTCTGTGCCGCCGTCACATGTCCAGTGTACCGGAGCCGCACCTTCTTTGTAAGACAATGTATCAATGTGAACTTCCTCTGCTACCATAAATGCCGAATAAAATCCAAGACCAAAGTGTCCGATCATATCGTCTTCTGTTGTCTTGTCTTTATATTTTTCAAGAAATTCTGTTGCACCGGAAAATGCAATCTGTGTAATATATTCTTCTACTTCATCCGCAGTCATACCAATACCGGTATCAATAAATTTCAATGTTTTTTCTTCCGGATTTACCACTACCTTGATGCTTGCTTTATAGTCATCCGGCAGTTGATATTCTCCCATCATATCTAACTTTTTCAATTTTGTGATCGCATCACAACCATTTGAAATCAACTCACGCACAAAAATGTCGTGATCTGAATACATCCATTTTTTTATAATTGGAAAAATATTTTCACTGTTAATTGAAAGGTTACCGTGTTTTGCACCCATTTCTAACAACTCCTTTTATCTTTAATTATCAATTCTCGGCGTTTTGCCTCATCTATTTGATATATTAATACTCTGATTTTTAAATGTCAATAGAAAATTAGCACTCTTTTAAAGTGAGTGCTAATAATCTTATGAACTTTATTAAATTCTCATAAACTATTCTACACTTTTCAGTGATTCAACCATATCTATACGCTTTAATTTGAAATACATTACCCAATTCACAAACAATGAAAATCCAACCGTGAATAAAAAGCTGTACAAAAAGCTTGGAAAATCAATATTTCTTCCAAACATAATTCCTTCCACTTCCACGGTAACAATCACAAATTGATGCAAAATCTTTCCGATTCCCATTCCAACCAGCGATCCAATAATTGTCAGCAAAATATTTTCCCGAAATACATACGATGCAACCTCTTTATCATAGAACCCAAGCACTTTTAAGGTTGCAAGTTCTCGTTTTCGTTCTGTAATATTAATGTTATTCAAGTTGTAAAGCACAACAAACGCCAGCATTCCCGCCGAGATAATAAGTACCACAATAACCAGATTCAGACTGCCGAGCATATCTGCAATCCGCTCTTCCATATTATTTGTATATGTCACGTTCAAAACTGCATCCTGCTCAATCAGTTTTTTCCCGATTTCCATCAAACCTTCTTCATCATATTTCTTCATCTTGAACATAATACTATTTTCTTCCGGCTCTTTTCCATAAAGTTCTTCATATAATCCGGTTGTCATATACATATAGTTTCCAATATAGTTTTCACATACCGACACAACTTTCACCTTTACGTCACCGGCATCTTCTTGTATGGTAATCATATCTCCGGATTTCACATCTAATTCGGTGGCTGCCTTCTCTGTTAAGATCACACCTTCATTTGTCAATTCATATTCTTCTTTTGTAACACGATTTCGAAATGTCATAAATGGCTCCAAACCATGCTCCTTTACCGGAACACTCAGGTAGATTTCCTCTTCCCCTGCCGCGCTCTTCACTGTCTTATTTTTCATCATGACTTCCGAATACGTATCAATCTGATGTTCTCCTTCAAGCGTTTCCCTTAAACTCATCTTTTCCTGATCTGATAAGTCCGAAGACAAATATGCCATCCCGTCATACTCCTGCAATTCTCCATATTGGAGCGTTGCGATATTGGTAATGGAATCTTTGAGTCCGAATCCCACTAACATCAATCCCATACAACCACCAATTCCAATAATCGTCATAAAAAACCGTTTTTTATATCTGAAAAGGTTACGAATAGAGGATTTCCAAATGAAACTTAAATGTTTCCAAATAAACGTAATACGCTCTAAAAAAATTCTTTTGCCTTGTTTTGGTGATGGTGGACGCATTAATACCGCCGGCAATGCCATCAGTTCTTTATAGCAGGCTGCCAGTGTTGCCACAAATGTACATAATACTGCTGCTGCCGTAGCCATGACCGCATATGACACATGATACGGCACAATGATATGCGGAAGATGCTGATACATAATCTTATAGGCATACACAATAATAAACGGGAATAGTTTCTCTCCAATCAGCACCCCGAACACACTGCCTCCAAGCGTTGCCAAAAGCGCATAATTCAAATATTTTTTCGCAATATCAATCTTGCTGTATCCGAGTGCCTGAAGTGTTCCGATCTCCACTCTCTGCTCTTCAACCATTCGTGTCATTGTCGTGAGGCTGATCAACGCCGCCACAAGGAAAAACAACACCGGAAACACTTTCCCGATTGCCCGCATGCGATCCGCATTTTCTCCATATTCTGAATATTCCGGCAAAGTGCTTCTGTCATATACATACCATGTCGGAGTTTCTATCTTTGCAATCTCTTTCTGGGCATCTTTGATCTTTTGTTCCCCTTCCTCAATCTTTGCCTGCGCCTCCGTCTTTGCAGTCTCATACTCTTCTCTACTTTTAATCAGCGTCTGTTCTTGTTCCTGCAAAGTATTTTCTCCACTCTCAAGTGTCTCTTCTTTTTCATGCAGCTCTTCCCACGCTGTATCAATCTGAGCCTGCCCGTTCTGGATTGTCTGCAGTGTGCAAGACAGCGATTCTTCTCCGGCGCTCAGCTGTTCTTTTGCCTGTTCAATCGCGATTTTCCCTTCTGACAACTGATTTTTCATCGCAGTAAGCTTTTCTATGTTCGCCTTAAGTTCTGCCTCCCCTGCATTCAACTGTTTCAATAACTCTGCTGCGATTGCCTGATCTTTTGGGTCTTCGCTGTCTTTGATGGTATTGTACTGCTGCCATCCCGCGTCTAACTTGGCTCTGGCATCTGCAATCTGCTTCTCGGCAGCCTCAATCTGTGGCGCTGCCGCCTCAGCCTGCTGCTGATATTCTTTTTCTTTTTTCTCTAATTCTTCTTTTTGGCTATCCAGTGTTTCTTTTCCGGTGCGATACTCTTCTAGTCCGGCATCCAGTTCTTTCTGCTTTTGATATAAGGTCTGTTTCGCATTTTCAATCTGCTCTTTTCCAGATGCAATTTCTGCTTTCGCATTCTGGATCTGTATTTCTCCATCTTTCAGCTTTTGTTCTGCATCCGAAAGTTCCTGCTGCGCGCTCGCTTTTCCGTCTTCCAACTCCTGTCTCGCCTTGTCAATCTCTTTGTTCGCCTCAGCTGCCAGAGACTGTTTCCGCGCCTCACATCTAGCATCTGTAATTTTCTCAATCTCATCAATCACATGATCCACTTTCTTTTGATACCCCTCTGTAAACGCAGTTTCCTCTTTTGCCCCTGCTGCTTTTACATAAATTTCTGTATAGGTATCCGGAGAAAAATTTTCATCTGTCACAGCGAGGAACCCACTGACCGTTCCTGTTCCAATCAGACTGCTTCCCCTTCCAAACGAGATGTAGGACGGGCTGCTTCCTGTTCCCACGATTTTAAACTCTTTGACCTCCAATATCCCGGAATTTTCTCCCGTCAGCGTAATCGTATCACCAATCCGATAAGAAGTACCTTCTAAAAAATCTATATCTACAAGACACTCTCCTTCTTTTTCAGGCATTCTTCCTTCACTTACCGTCAACTCATTCATGGACTCCGGAATAGACATCACATGAAGAACCTTTTGATTATCATCTATATTAAGCAGCATGTCCTGACTAAAACCGCCCTCTGCTTTAGCTACATCTGAAAGTCCTTCAATCGCATGCAGATCATCTTTTGTCAGTCCCATCGTGCTGATCACCTTGATATCCATCAGATTTTTTTCATCAAAATAGGCATCTCCGGAAATTCTCATATCCGGTTCCGATGCTCGAATTCCGGAAAAAAATGATACGCCCAATGCTACGATAAAAAATATCGACAAAAAACGTCCCAGGCTTTTTCGTATCTCCATATAAAAATCTTTTCTCAACGCTCGTTTTTTCATACTTATCTACCACTCAATCGTCTCAACCGGAATCGGATTCTCATTCAATGTCACTTTAGAAACCTTTCCGTTCTTTATTTTAATCACACGGTCTGCCATCGGTGCAATCGCCGAATTGTGCGTAATCAAAATGACCGTCATCCCCTTCTTACGACACGTATCCTGCAACAGTTTTAATATTGCTTTTCCTGTATTGTAATCCAACGCTCCGGTTGGCTCATCGCAAAGTAACAATTTCGGATTTTTTGCCAGCGCCCTTGCGATAGAAACTCTCTGCTGCTCTCCGCCGGAAAGCTGCGCCGGAAAATTCGCCGCCCGTTCTCCCAGTCCGACATCCTCAAGCACCGCCATCGCATCCAGAGGATCTTTACAAATCTGAAGTGCCAGTTCTACATTTTCCAGCGCAGTCAGATTCGGAACCAGATTGTAAAACTGAAACACAAATCCGATGTCATCTCTTCTGTATGCCGTCAATTGCTTTGTATTGTAGGTTGTGATATCATTTCCATCTACAATCACCTCTCCGCTCGTCGCCGTATCCATTCCTCCTAAAATGTTCAAAACAGTAGTCTTTCCCGCTCCACTTGCTCCGACAACGACTGCAAATTCTCCCTTTCCAACAGAAAAATCAATTCCGTCCGCAGCCGCAATCTCCACTTCTCCCATCTTATATATCTTTTTTACTTCTCTCAGTCTCACATAATCTTCCATTCAAATGCCTCCCAACAAACTATAAGTTATTGTTCAGTAACAACTTTAACTATTTTCATTATAGCATAAATTGTTACCATTGACATACGACTCTTTCTTCCTTTACAATAAAACTTAATCACGTGTTACTGTGAACAGCAACACTCAAGCAAAGGAGGATTACTATCTTGGATGGTTTAAGAATTATTCCCGTCACAAATGAAGAGCTTATTTTTTCTGTTTCCGCACTTGCAGATGAAATCTGGCATGAACACTTCTCATCGATTCTTTCAACAGAACAGATTGATTATATGCTCGAAAAATTTCTTTCACCGGAGGCTTTGGCAGACCAGATCAATCATGATTATGAATATTTTTTATTTTCATACGAGTACACATTTGCTGGATTTGCCGGCATTCACGAAGAAAATGGCAGCCTGTTTTTAAGCAAGCTCTATGTACATAAAGATTTTCGCGGCAAAAAAATCACATCTTATATGTTCCGGAAATTTATCGAGATCTGCAAGATGAGAAATCTGAATAAGATTTGGCTTACCTGCAATCGTTTTAACGAGAGCACACTTGCAGTCTACGAACATCTCGGATTTCAAAAAGTGAGAACCGAAGTAACCGATATCGGACAAGGTTATGTGATGGACGACTATATCTTAGAATATAAAGTAGAATAGTATCAGGGCAGAGCTTGCTAAAGAGTAGGGGGGAAGGTTGAAACCACTCTGCCCTGATACTATTCTACATACTGATCTGCATAATATGCCCCATAATCTTCCGATTCAATTTTCTCACTCGGTGTGAGAATGATAATTCCTTCTTCCACCGTCACGGTCGTTCCTTCCGGCAGCACCACATTGTGGTAAATTTCCCCCGATTCTCCAAGCAGAACACTTCCTGTGCTTATTTCATACTCTTCAATATCCTCTTCGCGAATTGTCCCCGGCACAATGTATTTCATATATCCCATTCCATACTCCTCTTCATCAGAACGCCGAAACGTGACATCATAAACTCCCGCCGGAAAATCTTTCCCCGCAACCGCATCCTCTTTGATCTCCACGCCTTCCGTCAAAGGATTTTCCATTCCCAATTTCATTCCTTGCACCTGTGCATTCTCAGAGATGAATCTTACTTCCAACTGTGAATCTATATCTACTTTCGCCCCTGCAAACAAACGGAAATCTTCTATCTCTCTTTCGACACCTTCCTCTTGTGCATCTGCCAAAAATTCAGAATAGTACACATGGTTTTCACTGTCTTCCAAATCAACGCTTCCACTTCCTGATAACAATTCTACCCGGTACTGCCCCTCCGGAATATGCAGCCCGACAATATATTCTCCTCCCGTGTAGGTCTCCTCAAAGTGCTCTCCTGTCTCAGGCAGTGTCTTCTCCAAATACTTATATGGATCATATTCCTCCACAGATTCTTCTTTCCAACTGCTCATTTGTATCTTTTGAGCAATTTGGGCAAATCCAGTGATTACAAATATCAGAATCCCTATGACAACGAAAATCTTAACCGTATGTTTGCCCTTCTGAAATTGTTTTGCCGGCTCCTTCTCCACAGTATGGACTTTCGAAACTTTCTCCGCCTCATGATGTACATGCGTCAAAGGCTCATGAGTGCATTTGCTTTCATTCACTCTGTAAGATGCATCACTTTTTGAATTGTCCAGACCACACTCCACGCATTTATTGTTTACCAGTTTCCCTCCGCATAAGCTACATCTTCGTCTTCTCATCAGGCTCCTCCTTTATCGGACATTCCTCTTAACGTTTACCAAAATTGCTTTCACCCAACGGTCGGCAAGCTCCGGCCAGATAGATACCTCTTCATTCGGTTCATCTTTCAGTCGAACCTTTGTGACTTCTTCATAAACTTTTTCTTCTGCCTCTTTCGGCAGTGTAATCGTTCCATTTTCAATGCTTTTTACCAAAAGCTGCATCTGCTCTTTTGTATATGCGCCTCCGCATTCTCTACTCGCCCACTGTTCATTGGCAAGTGACAAGCCATGCTTTCCATGTGAAAATATATGGAACGCATACAAAACGCCCTGATCTTTACAAGCTCTTGCAAACAAGTGGCTGTTCTCCACCGGCACGGTCTGATCATCTACCGTGTGCCACACAAAGCAAGGCGGCATTTTCTCTGTCACATGTTTTTCCAGCGACATATATTCCATCTCTTTTTCAGAAGGCTCTTTTCCGTATAGCGCTTCAAACGAACCTCTATGCGCATATACTCCGGAAGTAATAACCGGATAAGATAAAATTACCGCGTCCGGTCTGCACGAGAAATGTTTATACACTCTGTGTTCATCCTGAATATCTTCATAGTGTACACACACGCTTGCGCAAAGATGACCACCTGCCGAAAATCCACACAAAATAACTTTTTCCGGATCTATCTGATATCGTTCCGCTCCCTGCCTGATCTTGCGGATGGCACGCGCCAAATCTTTCATCGGCTGCTCCTTTAACGGTTCTGTCATCGTCAAATCAGTCGTATACGTCAGCACAAACGTGTTATATCCCTTATCATAAAACGTTCTTGCCACAATCTCACCTTCCCGCTGCGAGACAAATCGATACCCACCGCCCGGAACGATGATCATGCAAGGTCTGATTTTTTCATCTTCATGAATATAACTCACCAGATTCGGTACAAATCCACATGCAAGCGGATACGAATATTCTCCGTTTTCCCATAGTCTGATCACTTCTCCAAACATCTTTTCCCCTCTCTTTTTACAATGCTTTTACAGCCCCTAAAACAGCATCTCGCTCCGCTGTATTCTCAGGTCCATACGCAATACCGATCAGCACCGCATATCCATCTACCATACGGACATACGACTCACTGCATCGCTTTGTGTCATCCGATGTAAAATCAAGTTTCAGACATTCGTATGTCTCACCTGCAATTTTTTTTGAAAATATCTCTCCGTCATTTGTAAATTTTACTTTCGTCTCATATTGCTGCATAACCGTCTTTTTACTGGACTCCACATATTGTTCTGCCGACATATCGTCACCTTCCATGTTCCATGTAATCACACTGACAGATGTTCCTTTTTCCGATATCGCTGCCATCTCCATGCGTCTTCCACTTGTACTTTTCATTACATTAGCAAAAGAAACACTTGATTTCAATTGCTCATCAATCTGATCCTGAGAAGACATCTCAAATCCTTCCGGCGCGTCAAAAGAAATACCCAGCATCTCACTTTCGTAATGAGTACCCGTAATCTTTCCTGGTTTGTAAGAATCTTTTTCCATAATCATCTCCACGATTACCAATCCCATAATCGCAAAAACAACCAACAACAATAAAGGCAACGCCGTACGGACATACCCCAGCTTTGTTTTTACACTTTGAAAGTTTCTTTTTTCTACTTTTTTCATGCGCGTTCTCTCTTTCTTTTCTATATTCTCTTTTCTTATAGTAAATATAGTAACTTTTTTTCCGAATTTAAGCAATAGTATTCTACTAAAATAAGCACTAAAGATTTCCTGCGCAACAAAAAATAAGCTTTCAGATAAAATAACATAATCTCTGCCATCTCATCTCAAAGCTTATCGCCAAACAATATTCCAATAAAAAATCGGAGTGACGTGATTCGAACACGCGACCTCTACGTCCCGAACGTAGCGCTCTACCAAGCTGAGCCACACTCCGTTTTTTGTAACTACGGAAAAGGGATTCGAACCCCTACTAACAGAGTCAGAGTCTGCTGTGCTACCATTACACCATTCCGCAATGTTCTGTGTTCTCTTGCGAACAAATATTATTATACATATATTTCAAAAAATTGCAAGCACTTTTTTAAATTTTTTTTATTTTTTTGTTTTTTCTTACAATTCGCACTAGAAATCCCTTGACCTTGGCATTATACTAAGGTTTACCATTTGATTATCAAATCTAGGAGGTACTTCATAATGAAAACGATTTGGGAACGGTTCACAGACGGATTTACTCTTAAAAAGATCACATGGATCGTACTTGGCGCTGCCATTTGTTCTTTTGGAATTTACAATATTCATCAACAGACAGGAATTACCGAAGGAGGCGTGCTTGGCATGATGCTGCTTATCAATCACTGGTTTGGCATCTCTCCTTCTGTTATCACTCCGATACTGGATATTTCCTGCTATCTGCTTGCCTTCAAATATTTGGGCGGTAGATTTATCAAGATTTCCATTATCTCTACGCTCAGCGTCTCTTTGTTTTTTGAAATTTGGGAATTATTCCCTCCGGTCATTCCGAATCTGACACCTTATCCACTTGTCTGCGCTTTGCTTGGAGGTATTTTTGTCGGAATCGGAGTTGGTCTGATCGTTCGGCAAGGCGGTTCAAGTGGTGGGGATGACGCGCTGGCACTCACAATTTCAAAAGTGACGCGTTGGCGCCTTTCCAGATCCTATCTGTTTACGGATTTTCTGGTACTTGGATTATCTTTGTCTTACATTCCTTTTGAACGAATCATTTTTTCTGTAATAACCGTTATGGTATCGTCACTATTGATTGATTTTGTCCAAAATTTCAATTTAGACGAAACCTCTGTACCTGCCAGCGAATAAATAGGAGATATGCATTATGAAAAAATATTTTAAAATTGGGGAAATCGCAAAACTTTATCACATTGGAACGGATTCTTTGCGTTATTATGAAAAACTTGGGATTTTGACTCCCAAGCGCAGCGAAAATGATTACCGGCTATATAGCCTTCATGATATTTGGCGTCTGAATGTCATTCGTGACCTGCGAAATCTGGATTTTTCAATGGAACAGATTAAAGACTATCTGAATAACCGCAGCATCACCTCTACCGAATCTCTGTTTGAACAGGAATTGTCTGCAATTGATAACAAACTGAAAGAATTATATGCGCTGAGAGAAAATGTTCAAAATCGTCTTCAGACTTTAAAAGACGTCAGGCGCCATCCTCTTGGCATCATAGAGCAGACTTATCACCATACGAGACATTGCCATATGATACAGTCCGGTTACCAGACAGATGAGGAGATGGACGTTCTGATCAAGCAGCTGTTAAATAAAGATGAACATAATCTTTATATCATCGGAAATAATCGGATTGGCTCTCTTCTTGCTTTAAACGATGTGCGCAAACAACATTTTCAGGATTATCAGGCTGTATTTATCATTGATGAGCACGGAAACGACACACTTCCCGCCGGTAATTATCTTTCACTTTGCTATCAGGGAAGCTGCAACCAAAACGCCACATATATACCAAAAATGCTTGACTATGCATCCAAAAACGGATTGACACCTGTCGATCCTGTTCTTGAAATTCTTTGGGTTGACATCCATCAGTCAGAAGATGCAAATGAACATATCATAGAATTACAGATACGATGTATCTAATTTTTAATCTGTTTTTTTTATTTTTTTATACAAAATCACTTTTTTTGAAATCTTTACCAAAAATAAATTGTACAAATTCCAATTTTGTGATAAAAAATAAAGGTAAGGTTTTTATTCTAGCCCTTAATTCAAACACAGAAAGGATATTTTAAGATGAAAAAGATTTATGAAGGAAAAACAAAAGACGTATTTAGCCTTGACAACGGAAATGTATTATTAAAATTTAAAGATGACTGTACTGGAAAAGACGGAGTATTTGATCCAGGCGAAAACGCTGTTGGTTTAACAATCGAAGGAATCGGAAAAGCAAACTTAGAGACTTCTGTTCATTATTTTGAATTATTAAAAGAAGCCGGAATCAAAACACACTATGTAAGTGCGAATGTAGAAGAAGCTACTATGGAAGTACTTCCAGCAACTGTATTCGGACACGGACTTGAAGTAATCTGCCGCCTTGTTGCAACAGGAAGCTTTATCCGCAGATACGGAGAGTACATGGAGGACGGAACTGTATTAGACGGTGGATATGTAGAATGTACTTTCAAAAATGACGCTCTTGGCGATCCACTTGTTACAAGTGAAGGTCTTGCAGCTCTGGGAATCATGACACCTGAGATGTTCGAAAGCATGAAAGAACAGACATTAAAGATCACAAAGATCGTTGCTGATGATTTAAAATCAATCGGTCTTGATTTATGGGATATCAAATTCGAATTTGGTTACAACAACGACGAAGTAATCTTAATTGATGAGATCGCTTCTGGTAACATGCGTGTATACAAAGACGGAAAAATTGTAGAGCCAGTTGAATTGACAAAATTAATTTTAAATAGATAATTATTTTTTAAGGAACGTGAGAATTTTTCCCACGTTCCTTTGTTTTATTACAATTTTTGAATCCGCTCGATTGCTGCAACTGTATTTTCATATGTTCCAAACGCTGTCAGTCGGAAATACCCTTCTCCGCTCGGACCAAATCCAGATCCAGGTGTTCCAACAATTCCTGCATTCTCTAACAGATAATCAAAAAACTCCCACGAAGTCATCTGATCAGGTGTTTTCAGCCAGATATATGGCGCATTGACTCCACCTGATACAGTGTATCCCGCTTCTTTCAGGCCATTCGAAATCGTCTTTGCATTTTTCATATAGTACGCCACCTGCTCTTTCAGCTGCGCCTTTCCAGCCTCTGAATACACGGCCTCTCCTGCTCGCTGAACGATATACGGCGCCCCATTGTATTTTGTGCCATGACGTCTCGCCCACAGTGAATGCAGTGTCACATCTCCACATTTCAACTCTTTTGGAATGACTGTAAATCCAAGACGGACACCTGTGAATCCGGCATTTTTTGAAAAACTGCGAAGTTCGATTGCGCAAGTTCTCGCCCCATCACATTCATAGATACTGTGCGGCACATCTTCTTCTGAAATGTATGCCTCATACGCCGCATCATATATGATGACAGCTCCGACTTTATTCGCATAATCAACCCACACCTGCAGTTGTTCTTTTGTAATCGTCGAACCTGTAGGGTTATTCGGGAAACAAAGATAGATGATATCCGGTGTCTCCTTTGGCAATTCCGGTGCAAATCCATTTTCAGCAGTACATGGCATATAGATCACATCGCTCCACATCTCTGTCTTTGCATCATACACTCCGGTGCGCCCTGCCATGACATTCGTATCCACATACACAGGGTAAACCGGATCACATACTGCAATTTTATTGTCTTTACTGAAAATCTCCTGAATATTTCCGGAATCGCATTTTGCACCATCTGAAATAAAAATCTCGTCCGCTGAGATGTCGCAGCCTCTTTGGACATAGTCATTTTTTGCGATTGCACTTCTTAAAAATTCATATCCCAAATCCGGCGCATAGCCATGAAATGTCTCCGACACTCCCATCTCGTCTACCGCCGTATGAAGTGCATCAATAATCGCAGGAGCAAGCGGTTGTGTCACATCGCCGATTCCAAGCCGGATGATAGACTGTTCCGGATTTGCCTGTGTGTAGGCAGCCACTTTCTTTGCAATTGTCGAAAACAGATAGCTTCCCGGCAGTTTCAAATAGTTGTCATTTATTTTAAACATATTCTTTTTCCTCCGTTTATAGGTTTATTTCTCCGTCAAATGAAACTTCCGCCGGACCGGTCATATATATCTTGTCCGCCTCTTTATCCCATTCGATTTGTAAATCCCCTCCAAGTAATTTTACTGTCACTTTATCTTCTGTAAATCCATTTAGAATACATGCGACTGCGACTGCACACGCTCCCGTTCCCCAGGCCATCGTCTCTCCCGATCCACGTTCCCACACACGCATCTCAACTGTATTTCGATCAAGCACTTTCACAAATTCTGTATTCACACGATTCGGAAAACGCTCATGATTCTCAAATGCCGGACCGATTGTCTCAATATCAAGTCCTTTCACATCTTCTACATAGACGACCGCATGAGGATTTCCCATTGAGACTCCGGTCATACGATACTCAGTTCCATTCACGTTGATAGGCTCATCAATCACACGGTTCCCATCCGCCACAATCGGAATATTTTCCGGCACAAGCTCCGGACTTCCCATATCTACTTTTACAAGTTTCACTTTTCCATCTTCCACCGTCAAATCTAAATATTTGATTCCGGCAAGTGTCTCAACAGAGATGTGCTCTTTCTCTGTCAGACCGTAATCATACACATACTTTCCAACACAGCGGATTCCGTTCCCGCACATCTCACTTCTCGAACCATCCGCGTTGTACATCTCCATCTCAAAATCAGCCACATCAGACGGATTAATCATGATCAATCCGTCTGAACCGATTCCAAAATTCCGGTTGCTTACCTTTTTCGCCATCTCTGGCGGATTTTCAATAGTCTCTTTAAAACAATTCACATATACGTAATCGTTTCCCAAACCTTGCATTTTCGTAAATTTCATTTCATTTCTCCTAACTCTCTTATCCTGACATAACACTTAGTACCATCTGTGCCGTCTCTACCATATTTGTTCCACTGTCCATACTACATTTTTGCAAATAATGATGAGCCTCGTCCTCAGTCATGTTGTTACGGTTCATCAGTAATACTTTCGCTTCTCTCAGTAACGCCTGTTCTTTCTCGCTGCGGGCTTTCGGCTTCGCATTCCTCTTCTTTCTCCGCCTTTCTATCGCCTGCAGCATCATGTTCAGCGTGCTGAGCAAATCATGCACCTTCAGCGGCATCGTAAGTCCTACCACGCCGTTTACAATCCCATCTCCCCATTTATCCGGAGATGCGATCACGAGCATCTCAAATGTATCCGGCAGATATTCCCGCAATTCCGTATACATCATATCCAGCATCTTATAACCGCAAATCACAATTCCTTCATCCAACGTCTCCGCACTTTGTATTGCCTGGGCTCCTGTCGTCCCGATTCCTGTAACTGCCAGACCATTTCGCACTAAGATATTACGAATATTCGTTGCTGTATCCTTTTTGGGAAACACAACAATAATTTTACTCATATTTACCTCCTTCGGCTCAACGGGTTATTCATTACAGAAAGACTCAAATCTTGTGCAAATATTTTTCCAGTTCCCAGCCTGTCACATACTCTCGGAACTGCTGATATTCATTTTTCTTTGCCATAACATATTTGGCTGATAAATCTTCTCCCAAAACATTTTGAACAAATGTATCCTCTTCAAAAGCTCTGACTGCTTCCAGGAGACTTCCGGGAAGTAACTCATTATATTTTTCCATGTGTTCCGGCGGAAGGATCTTCTTTTCAATTCCTTCTAATCCAGCCGCAAGACACACTGCAAATGCGAGATATGGATTGGCAGATGGATCTGGACTTCGCAACTCAACTCTCGTTTTCTCCCCGCGCTCTGCCGGAATCCGAAATACCGGTTTTCTTCTTGTCACGAGTCTTTTATAAGAATTTACAATCGGATTGGTGATCAGTGTAATCGCCTGAATATGCGCCATAATTCCTCCGATGAAATAACTTGCTTCCTGACTCAGTCCATTCTCACCGTTCTCATCGGCGAACAGATTCACTCCGTCTTTTGTCAAAGACATATTCAGATGCATACCCGAACCATTTTCTCCTGATTTTGGTTTCGGCATAAATGTTGCATGCAGTCCGTGCCGTTTTGCAATCGTCTTTACCACAAGTTTAAATGTCATCATCTTATCGGCGGGAGCCCAAGTCTCATCATATCGGGAAACAATCTCATGTTGTGCCGCAGCCGCTTCATGATGAGAAGTCTCGATCTCAAACCCCATATCCTCCAATGTCAGGACCATGTCACGTCTTGCATTCTCCCCGAAATCCAAAGGTCCCAAATCAAAATATCCTGCATTTTCATGGGATACGGTTGTCGGGAGTCCATGATCATCTATATGGAACAAAAAGAACTCACACTTCGGGCTTACTTGTAGTTGATATCCCATAGCTTTTGCTTTCTCAACCGTCTTTTTTAGAATATGCCGCGGATCATTCTCAAAAGGGGTTCCGTCCTGACGATATACATCACAAATGAGTCTCGCAACCTTTCCCTGCTGTGGTCTCCACGGAAAAATCTCAAATGTATTCAAATCCGGATACAGATACATATCCGAGTCCTCATCCTTTGCAAATCCCTCGATGGAAGAACCGTCAAACACACATCGGTTATCCAACGCTTTTTCCAGCTGGTTTGTCGTGATTGCTATATTTTTCATCATTCCATATATATCTGTAAATTGGAGCCGGATAAAGCCGACATCCTCTTCTTCTACAAGTCTGTATATGTCTCTTTTTGTATAGTTTCTCACTGATATCCCTCCAAATCCTGAAATAAAAATGGACGTTCTCACTCTACGGAAAACGCCCTTGTTTCTTATAATTATATCGACCTGCTTTACGTTTGTCAATTACTTCTAAAATGATTTTATCAGTCTTAATTTCTCATTTATTTTTTATCTGTCTTCCGGTCACATCCAAATGATAATTTTCTTTATAAATCAGTTCTGATACCGGAACCAATTCATATCCTTGTTCTCGAAGCCCCAAAATCACAGATTCCAAAGCATCTTTTGTATATTTTGCTCCACTATGCAGCAAAATAATCGCCCCACCTTTTAATTCTTTATTTTCTAAAATAGTTTTTACAATGCTCTCCTTCCCATAATCCTTCCAATCCTGAGAATCAATCGACCACTGTATCACTTCATACCCACAAGCTTTTGCTGTCTTGATCACTTGATCATCATAATCTCCATAAGGAACTCGAAACAATTTCATCTCCATCCCCGTCAAAGCTTTTACTTTTTCGTGTACAGATACAATTTCTTCTTTGCAAGCTTCCTTTGAGAGCTGGCTCATCGATTTGTGATTCTCACTATGATTTCCGATATCGTGCCCTGCAAGCTGAATCTGTTTTACATCTTCCGGATATTTTCCTACCCAGTTTCCTGTAAGAAAAAACGTTGCCTTCACATCATATTTATCCAGCACATCCAAAATCTGCTTCATATATTCATTTCCCCATGTTGCATCAAAGGAAAGCGCCACCCGCTTTGCTTCTGTCTCCACAGAATAAATCGGCAATTCTCTGCCGTTGACTGTGTTGCTTACAGATATTTCTCTCACCGCACCCACACACGTTCCTAAAATAAACAAGCAAACCAATACAGACATCAGACTTTTTCTCTTCATCCAAACACCCACTCTCTCTTTTTATTAATATATGCACAAACTTTTCAGACATAACATCTATGCAAATTGCACAAAATAGGAAAGATTACTATTTTTGTCTAGACATTTACCAAAAATTCTGCTAGAATAAATTTTGTCAAAAAGATTATGATAGTAACTGATCTATCATGTTATTTATAAGGAGGTATTACTATGAAGAAATATATTTGTGAACCATGTGGCTATGAATACGATCCAGAAGTTGGTGATCCAGATAACGGAATCGCTCCTGGAACAGCTTTTGAAGATATCCCGGAAGATTGGGTATGTCCAATCTGCGGAATGGGTAAAGAAGTATTTGTAGAAGCATAATTACTTTTGACTTTATTTTCAAAAATCCGAAGAGAATCCTCTAACACGTGAATTCTCCTCGGATTTTTTTG
>OBWY01000210.1_pt1 | contig 54640 bp, 54 predicted proteins | sample 1538081 | NCBI WGS metagenome assembly OBWY01 (sample SAMEA2580089, study PRJEB22360) | human gut metagenome | biome: human gut; feature: human-associated habitat; material: faeces | place: Denmark | collected 2008/2010
CTTTGGATGTCCTGAAGGAATACGTGGAAACACAGAACAGAAAGCCGGGACGCCCTTATGGAACAAAAAAGAAAAAATGATTTTTGTTCGTATTTTATTATAGGCAAATTCATCTCCACCTGAATCAGAGATCCAGATGGAGATGAATTTGCCTATAATAAAATACGGCTGGTCTTCCAACCGGCGGACGGTTGTGACGGATATCGGAAACCCCCATCTGTTCCTTGAGTCTTTTTAACTCTTTTTTAGAAATTTTCTTGGTCATCTTGATTTCTCCTCTCGTTTTTGGCATATTAAGTTTTAAACAATATGAAGAAAGGATTAAAAAAAATGATACAACTGATGACATTTCTGATCGCGCAGCTGATGTTTGTACCAGTATATCTTAAGGTTACTGATACCTGCACCGAAAACAAAGGTACATTTTGGCAAAAAATTAAGATCATTTCGATCTCACCATTTGCAGTATATTTATATGTAAACATTTTTTTCGCTTTTGCCATGGCATTTATTCCGGCACCGATAGCTGAAAACCTGGTTATGTCCGCGGATGTGTTCGTCATCTCGCTGTCATTCATCTTTGTCAACCTGTATGCAGGAATATGCTGTAAAATAGCTTCATGGGACAAGATTTACTACGCATCTATCTACTTGTCGTTCTTCTTATTGCAGATGGCATTTAATTACACTTATGTGACAGCAGCAGGATCTGTTGTATGCAATATACTGGTTCCATTGATAGTTATTTGGTATTATATCCGGAAACTGATGCCATTATATATAAGCATTAAGAAAAAACCGGAAGTAAAGGTATCAAGATCCCTGTTCCTGCTTCCGGCGATGGCTGAACTGTTCTTTGTATACCGAAGTTTTGTAATCATTGCCATTTCTGCAAAGTATCCGGAAGTGGCATTGAATGACATATACGCAAATGCGATACTTACCGGCTTTTCTTATATTCTTACAGGATTTGTTTTTGTATGCATGACAACACTGTTAAAAAACATCCTGGACGAGCAGGACATCAAATGTGAAACGGAAAAAAACAAAGAACTGACAACTGATATGATCAAAGCCTTGGTAAAGACCATTGACGCAAAGGATCCATATACAAACGGCCATTCCATACGTGTTGCGGAATATACCAGAATGCTGGCAGAACAGGCTTATACGGATTCGGATGAACTCCACAATATTTACAATATCGCACTGCTGCATGATATTGGAAAGATCGGGATTCCGGACAGTATCATTAGTAAGCCGGGAAAACTGACAGATGAAGAATATAATATCATCAAGGGACATACCCTTACAGGGGCAAAGATCCTGTCGGAGATCAAATCGGCCCCGGAACTTATCTATGGGGCAAAATATCACCATGAAAGATATGATGGAAAAGGTTATCCCTGCGGACTGAAGGGAGAAGAGATCCCAGAGGTCTCTGCGATCATTGCAGTGGCAGATGCCTATGACGCCATGACATCAAACAGGAGCTACCGTAAACTGCTTCCTCAGGAAACAGTGAAACAGGAAATCGAGAAAGGTCTTGGAACCCAGTTTAACCCGAAATGGGGAAAGATCATGCTCAAACTGATAGAAAAGGACAAAGATTACAAAATGCACCAATAAGAAAGAGACAAAAAAGCCGTTACATGTCAGGTGTCCCAACATGTAACGGCTTTCGCATGTAATAAGGTAGTCATTTAATATTTCTATCAAAAAAACATTACTCTTCCTCCTTGACATACAAATAGGTATAAGAATCAGTATCTGGGAAATGCAGGCGGATACATCCGCTTTTCTTTTCCAGATCCTTACGAGAGCATACCCCTACCTCAGCTACCTCAGAGTTCTCCTTACAGTATGAAGATACAATATCACGAGCTTTCCGTTCTACATAAGCCCAGGCTTCATCGAACGTATCATGGTGAACGCAGGCTTCTTTTTCTGAAGTACATTCTGTTGAAACCCATGTCTTATCCGCGGATTTAATGACAAGCAGTTTCTTCACATCATCCACGAATTTCATATTTGGCATAGAACTCTTTAGTTCATCGGAGACAAGTGTTAAAGCTCTTTCGTATGCTATGTCTCTACTGTATGCTTTTACAGTATATATTCCCAGATAATTCTGCTGTTCCTTATTTGATAAGTATACTTCGAAATGATATTCTTTAGAAAAAAATTTCGGGAAAACACACCAGCTGTTCATTGTATTAAGAACAGCATCTGGTATGCTTGCGTATAGTGCTCCAAAAACATCATCCGGGATACCTCTTTTTTTCTTGCGCAATTCGTAATTTATCTCTGAACTTAAACGTTCTGCATATTGCAAGAAAAAAGTTTTAATAGAATCCTCCTTGTCTTTTACCTCATATTGTTTTTTCATGTTTTATCTCCTTTCGTGTTTTTATTATAAAATAGAATATGAAAAAATAACAGCAAAAAAAAAATTGTCTAACGGAGAGAAAGAAGGTTGTTGTTAGCCATTTTTCGGATAAATTTCAGGGAGGGAATGACTCGTTGTGAATCATACCCTCCCTGCTTTGGAACTATCTGTTTCCCGACAGTTCATTTTTGATCAGTGGAGCCACCACATCCACCACAGACCACTGATGTTAGTCGCATACATCCAATCGAACATATCTCTCACCTCCTCTCTGCATCTACCACTTGGATTGGCAAAACGCTCGAAGACTTACTCGATATTCAAGAAAACAATTATCAAGAGCCTGACTTTGGTGAATACGAATTAAAAGCATCTCGTTCCAACTCAAACAGCATGCTCACTCTTTTCACAAAATCACCGCTTCCAAAGGGTGCCAACACAAGATTAAGGTTGATGTATGGTTATGCAAGTTCTGCACATGATAATAATGAAAAAGTTTTACATGCAACACTAAATGCAAGAAATTTCACCAACATTGCTAATACCGGAAACGCATTAAAAGTCGATTATGTTGTTCAATCACCTTCTGACCTAATACTTATAGAATCTCAGCAAGGAAAACTCTCGATATTTTGATACTTCTTTACTATTGAAATAATATTCCTACTAATTGGATAAACCATCGCTGCCGGATAATTGTGGATACTATGAGTCAATTCTTTTGTATCTTCATTTTTAAAGTCCCAAAAATCAGCTGGCAACTTATCAAACTCTTTTACTAATTGATCGTCTACTATACCTAACTCTTCCATTTAAGCCTCCATAAATCTATTTTTTGATTTCAACTGTACAAATTGTGTCATTATGCCAACCACCATGAGGAACTAACAATATTCGGCTTATTTCAAAACCATTAGTTTTTCCTATACCACCACTATTCCATCCAAATGTGATAACCTTCCCCCCCCCGTTTTTAAAATTCTTGAGATCTCTTTTTTATGTTTCGACCAAAAAGATGCTTTAGTTGTATCCCATGTAACATTATATCCAAAATCATTGTAACATTCACTAACCTGTCTTGGAGAAAAAGGCGGGTCATAAAGCACTCCATCAATAGACTTATCATCAAATAATCGTAAAAAATCTAACGCATCCATATGATATGTTGTATCAAATTCAGGATTTAAATCATTTGTTATCTGTGCAAATTTATTTGTATTAGCAAAAGGATCTATCCATAGTCCTTCTGTTATCTCTTCTGTAAGCATCTCCTTAATAGGCTTTATTTGAAATGTATTTTTACTCGGCATTGCCCATATTCTATCTATTCTCATTCTAGTTTCTCCAATTTATTTTTAAGTATTTGTGATATGACATTTATTCTCTTTTTCCCACACTGTTGCTGAATAATTTTTGTAAACTGACCATCTTTAAATAACTTTTCTTTGTTGTTCTCGTAAAGAGTCAATATATCTTCTTTCATTTCTTTTTCAGAAAATTTTCCACACCAATACTCGTCAATGATTCCATTTATCACAAATGCAACGTCTCTTTGATTTTTACAATATGTTCTATATTTCAATATATAGTCACCCCCACATATAACATATTAGCTATGAGCAAAACTCCACACATTCAGTATTTATGCGGGTTTGCGAGGCATGGCAACTTCATTAATCACTTCAAATTTATAGTAACAATCAGCTCCAAATGATATAATTAAGTTGTCAAAATCAATTCACCGAAAGGAGCTGATTGTTATCTATCGTCAAGAAATTTTGAAAGACATTCGTCTTTTCACTTCACAACCAGTTGCAAAGTTTTATGATTCTCTTTTTTGAATCTTGATTTATCCTTTGTTCCGGAATTCCCCAAGACAGGAAGGAAAGGCTTTTCAAATCACGCTATGATTTGTTCCTTTATTGTCATGAAATGCGAAGGCTTCTCCATGATTTCCGATCTTGTCGATTATCTTCACAATAATCTTCTGATTGCGCATTTTTGTGGCTTTGATATTTCTCGTCCACTTCCTTCTTATTGGACTTTTGATCGCTTCCTGAAAAATTTCGATAACAAAGTTCTCTCTGAAATCATGAAAACTCAGGTGTTATTCCTTTCTAAAGAAGGTATTGTAGACACTTCTTTTATTGGCTTAGATTCAACCCCTGTCTCTGCAAATACTTCACAGAATAATCCGAAATCTTTTCTCTCAAATAAGTTTAAACCCGGAAATCAACCAAGGGCGGATTCGGATTGTAAACTCGGCGTCCACACTGCATCCAATCAAACGAACGAGAAAAATATGAATTCTATTAGGGCTATAAAAATCATGTCCTTGTAGACTGTATTTCAGGTCTTCCTATTTATGAAATGACCACAACCGCAGAAGTTCATGATGCTACCGTCGCTTTAGATATCCTTGCTGCTACCCATTCCTTTCAACCAATAACGGACTGCTCATTCCTTGCCGACAAAGGTTACGATGTCAAAAATATCTACAATCAGGTTAAGGATCTTTACAATGGAGAATGTATCATTCCATTAAACAAACGTAATTCCAAAAATCCGAAACTTCTTCCTCAAGGGAATCCCATTTGCGAAGCAGGGCTTGCCATGTGGAAGGATGGTAAGTTTTCCGATTGTGGTCGTACCCGTCAAAAGTTTTGTTGTCCTCTAAAATCAAGTAAAGATACCGTTTGCCCATGCCACCACAAAAATTTCTATAATGGTAAAAAGCATCGTGGCTGTACGAAATATCTCACCATTCCTGATGATTTAAGACTTTCCATTGATAGGGACAGCAAATATTTTGAAAGTAATTATTCACTCCGCACAGAATGTGAACGCTATAATTCGCGTTTTAAAAATACTGGGCAGGAGCGGATGTGGGTGAGAAATAAAGCGTCTGTTACAAACTTAAACACACTTGCCCATATCAGTTTACTGGCAGTTGCCGTTGCCGCAATCACTAGACATTCCGGTCAGTCTTATCGCAAACTAAAAACAATAAAACGAATTGCTTGATTAAAAATTTCTCATAGTCTTATGATTTCGTAAGTTTTGGACTTACGTTAGCTTTGCTATGCCATAAAATCGTAACCTCAAACTTTATGGAAACTAACTGCCACGTCCTACTTTTGAATTAATGTGTTTTGCTCATCTCTACATCTATCATGCAAAAAAGACGGTAAAAACAAAAAATCTCATTGTAAAATGATTTTTTCATAAATCTTTTTGATCTTCATATTTCATTTGAAATGTTGAAAACGAAAGGAGAAAATTATGACCTGTTCATACTGCCAGCTCGCCGGATGCTGCTCCGGCATTGGCGCATGTGCTGCCAATCAAAAATACCTGAAAGCTTATCTTCAGAGACATCCCGGAAAGATCGTATCCGGAAATCTTGCAAGACAGATCTGTAACCTGGGAAAACAGGAGGAAGATGCCAGAAAATTAAAGGAGATCAAAGAATCCCTGTATTTTCTTGCAGAACAGAAACAGACGAATCTGTTCCGTATGGCAAGAAGGCTCCTGGATCACCACGGAAATCCGTCCCTTGTAAGGGAGATTCAGGAGGAAGCATGGAAGCTTACCAGCCATCCGGAGATCCTTCTGGAAGAGGATGAACTGAAATATGCTCTTCTGGTCTGATCTTTGCTCATACGCTTCTGTGGCGTATGAGCATTTCTTTTGCCTCAAATCGATACCAGCCTTTTCCCTCAAACCTGCAGTCGGATCCCATTGGTGTCCACTTCTGTTTTTTCCAGTTATAGAAACCTTTTTGGTACATCAGCATGAGAAGCACTGTGTCAAACTGTTTTTCTGTCTCACAGTAATAAGCCCCGTTATTTTCCTTAATGCCAAGCTGCTGTACTTTTTGGGCCCATCCCAGGTATTTTTCATGCACGTCTGCTTCGCTCCTGTCACGAAACCTCTTTCTGTCAGAAGTAATATAGACCGTTTGTTTCAAATTTCCTTGTTCTTCTCGTACTGCCATGGATAACTCCTTTCATATAAAAATACGACTGCAATATGTAGAAACCACAATTTTCATGAAAATATCATTGTTCTGTTTTGCTCCAAAATATGTCCAGAGAAAGCATCATACATCCCTGCGGTTATAGAGCCTGGCAGATTCAGCCTTTTTTCCGTTTTGACCAGTTCCTCAAAAGAAATGTTTTCTGCACATTTTTTAAGGTCGATCCTCTGGAGGACTTTTTTGGTAAAGGGCCTTTTTGCATCCGGGAAGGATATACTGAGCAGGAATTTCTGCACCTTTTCACTGTTTAACATAAGCATACAGGTATACGCATCCGCATAGTTATCGAAAGGCAGGAAGTAGGAAGTGTCATCCACCATGACTGGCTTTTCACTGTACAGAAGTGAAAATAACGGTTTTTTATAAAATCCTGAAATCCCAACCTTATATTTTGCAAAGGAATACTCACCTACCCCAAACATGCTGAACGCCGGAGCTCCGGTATAAATACTGCTCTTCCTGCTGTCAAACACTGTTTTCCTGTCATTTAAGTATTTCCACGTTTGCGGAGCAAGCTTTTTGATATACTCCGTTTCCTCCCTCGGCTTTTTCTGTGTCACAAGAACGTATTTTTTAAATCTGTCATGGATGACAGGGGTCTTGAAAGAACTGCTTTTGATCAGCGGATAGATTAAAGCATCCTCCAGCTCGACAGTTTCTTTATTTTTGTTTCGGTAACAGGATTCCCCCTTCTTTTCCAGTTCCATCAGGCGGGCGCAGTCATGTTTCACACCCTGTCTCCACTCAAAACAGCATTTTCCCTCAAGGTCAGGGACATCTTCTTTTACAGAACGCAGCCGCCCGTTTTTAAATGAAATGGTTTCGCAAACGTGATCAGGGTAATTGATATCATATACCTCACAGTTACGGCATTTGGAATCATCTGTGGACATTTTTATATACAGAAGGCAGGCAGAGGCGTTGATACGGAACACCTTTAAGGAATCAAACGTATACATCCTGACAAGATCAACAGGGACATCGTTTCTGTCCAGTTCAAGCAGCACATTCCTGGCTACGGATGTTTTGCAGAGCATGGCGATACTCACATTTTTCCCAATCGATCCTTCGATCAGCTTCAGGATGATATATTCGCAGATATCGAAGTTGCTGGCTCCGGTCAGTGCATCCGTTCCGCTCAGACCTTTAAAATTGACCTTTTGTGGAAGGTTGAATTTCAGGTCTGCATTCATTGCCCAGGGTGGATTTCCGATAAAAAGCGTTTCATCCTTGAGATGATTTGTTACTTCATATGAGAAGAAATTCCCATGGGTTACGCCAAGCCGCGGATCCCTGATACGTTCTCTGCATTTATCACAATACTCTTTGTTGATCTCCACTCCCACCGCTTCTTTTACATTATCGAAAACATTTAATGCTGCTTTTAGAAAATTTCCGACTCCGCATGTCGGATCAATGACGACAGCAGGACTTATCTTCAGCTTATCCTTCAACAGGTTACATACTTTTACAGCAAAATACCCCGGGGTCTGGTAATCCCCAAACTCTTTTTTTATATCATTTCGAACCATCATTTTCCTCCTCTTTTTCATCCAGTATGACAAAAAATGAAAAAGGTAATTTTCAGTACGAAATTTTTATTAATTCCGGTGTAATGCATTTTATCCATGAATTCAAACAACGAAAGGAGAAAAATAAATTATGAGTAAAAAAACGAATCAGCCTAACATGATCTGTCCTTGCTGCGGAGGCCGCGAATTCATCACCACCGCTACTGTTACCCAGGACTGGAGGGTAAGTTTCGGAGGAGATTTTCTGGAAGAAGTCTCAAGCTGCAATGACGTTCTCTGCGAACCTAGCACTGACAATATCTGGAGCTGTTTTCGCTGCGGAGGGGAAGCCGTTTCCCTGAATGACTTCGATATCGACCATGATCCTAATGATCTTGTGTTTGAGGTCGAAGGGCCGGACGATTTCATCCTGAACTGGAAAAACATTGGGAAATTCTTTTACCTCGCCCTGTATGCAAGTTATGGGGAAGCAGAGGAAGGAAACCTTACCGTAGGTTATTCTGTCTACGACAAAGACAGAAAGCTTCTTGACGGTGGCGATTATGAATATCCTCAGGAGGTAGATACGGACACGGTTGCTGACCGGTTCGATGAAGTGATGGATTTTATCTTCTGGGACGGAATGATGGAAAGTGAAGAGGCTGTAAAAAAACTTAAGATCAGGGTATCTGATCTTGAGAGAGATGATTTTGATGACTGATTTTTGGCAGGGAATGTTCCCTGCCATATTTAAAAAAAGTGAATTCGAATTCACTTTTTGGTTGACCATAATAATATTATGTAATTTACACTGTAGCAAAACCTATCAGTTGCGGCAGAGTACCACGTCCATAGGATATAATCTTGTTATACCGCATGGGGTGGAGACTTCATGACCGTTAACTGGATATCAAGAATCCCAACATTATCTTATATGGAAATGGGATTTTCCCGATTAAAAAATCCCCGCAGAGGAAACTTGATGGTTTTTCCGCGGAGATGTAATGTATTTCCAATTATTTTTTCGGTTTTGACAGGATCAACTGGAAATCTCCTGCATCAATCAGAGCCAGTACTTTCTTTACAAACTGTGTGGAAACCAGCTCTGTGATTTCATGGCCTTCTGTTTGAAGCTGATCGATCTTAACGATTTCCAGGTTGTACTTAGAAATATCTTTTTCTTCGATCGGGGAGTGGAAGGTTTTTGTACCATTAATATCGTAGAACAGGTAGTAATGATATTCCGGGTGGTTTTTGTCTTCCACATCTCCAAACCATACTTCTCTGTCTTCTTCTGGATCAAAGAAACAGTTCTCCCACACAAAATTTTATAAATTTTTCCGGTATTCTGGTTCATAGTCGTAGATACGGATCCGTTTGTATCCAATAAACTCCTTATGGATACAGGTTGGTTCCAGAACGGAAAGCAGCTTTTCCTTCTGGGAATAGTATTCTTCTTTCATTACCTGACAGTGATCAATATTCCCGTACTTGTCATAAGCATAGCGATTTCCGCGATAATACTGACGGTATCCTCTCTCCTTGTCCCGGTAATTCTTTGCCCGCTTGTTGACGCTGTACAGGCAGTCCAATAACATACTTTCTGTAATGGTTTTTTTCTTGAGATTATCGGTGTATTCTTTTGGCGTTCTCATTTGCATCCTCTTTTCTTAGCTTAAAAATTCTTGTACGATCAGCATAATTCATGTGAAGAACTCACGACTAAAGTCGCGAGCTTCCAACAGAGAACAAAACCTTTATGGATAGGATTACGTCCGTCTCTATCAGATTTCCTGCTTCATCTGCCCGGTGCATTACCTTTCGGTCGTGTCTTACCCAGGCTCTCTGACATGCACCCTTGTGATGCCAGTCCTACTGCGGTGCAGGCTTTATAAGTGGACTTTCACCACGGCTCCCACACTCCCCCGAGGTACCGTTACATGGTCATCTGGCTGCTTCCTTTCCGGATGGCTGGTTTCTATGTGACCGGTTTTACCCGCTGCTTTTGTCTATGGTTATCTCCGTTTCCGGTTTACATGATGATCTGTATCCCCTCGCTCTTCAGGATGGAAAGCCCCTCTGCATGGATGTTCTTCTGGGCGTTCTCATCCCGGTCATGCCAGGTCCCGCACTGCGGGCAGGTCCATTCCCTGACCTTCAGGTCCTTGACCTCCGTGTTCTTATACCCGCAGCACCTGCATGTCTGGGAGGAAGGGAACCACCGGCTCACCTTTCGGAAGTATTTCCCTGCCTTCTCCATCTTATACTTTACAATGGTCAGGAACTGTGACCAGCCCACCGAAGCGATGGCCTTGGAAAGATGCCGGTTCTTCATCATGTTCTTCACCGCCAGGTCTTCGCAGATGAAAGCGGTGTAATTATCTGCAATGGCCCTTGCCAGCTTATGATGGAAATCCCGTCTCTGGTCAGCAGTCTTACGCTGCTCCTTTGCCACCTTCGCACGTGCCTTCTCCCAGTTCTTCGACCCCCTGTGGGTGTTTTGGTCGTACTGCTTTCTGGATAAACTCTGCTGGAACCTGCGCAGGCGCCTTGCGTGGACTTTGATCCATCTTGGGTTGGGGACGGTAAATGTCTCTTTTGCATTTCCGAACATCCCGAACACCTTGAGCCCGAGATCAACAGAAAAGACCTCGTCTGCATGGATGACCGTCGGGAACACCGGACGGTCGATCACCGTTTCCATCTGCAGGGATACCCGGTACCGGCTGTTCGTCCTGGTCACGGTGGCAGATTTTATGGATACCCCCTGAGGCTGCAGGTCTGCAAGTGTCTTCCCCTTCGGGAGTACGAACCGGACATTGCCGATCTTGGGAAGCTTCAGGTATGGCAGCCCGTCTATCATCTTTAATTCGATGTTATTGTTTGTATAGTTCGTGGTAAAGCTGTTCCCGTTCGGCTTCCTGGAGGAAGCAAAGTTTGGGAAGCCTGCCTTCCCGCTGAAAAAGTTCTGGTAGGCAGTGTCCACGTTCTGGCAGGCATTCTGGTAGACAAACTTGTCAGTCCGTTTCAGGAATTCCTTCTCTTCCTTCAGCTTTGGCAGGAACTCCTTTTTATACTGGTCTATGGAAAGGGTTTCCCTGTGCTCGTCATAATATTTGATCCGTTCAGCCAGATAATTGTTATGGACATACCGGCTGTTGCCGATATTCTGGTTGATGCGGGAGGTCTGATCCCCGGGGATCAGTTCCAGGAGCAGGCCGTAGTTGTAGATGCATTTGCCATAAGGCTCCAGTGCCTTATTCTTGCGCTCTGTGATATTGTGTCCGCCCTTTCCTCCATGGAATACGAATACCCCGTCTACTACCTCCACTGTAACAGGGGATTTGGAAGACTTCTTCTCCTTCTCCTCAGTAGCCTTGCCCTTACTGATGATCTTCTTGTTTACGTTGGCCATGCCCACACCTCCTTCGTTAATCTAACTGTCCTTAATATGACAAAAAAATGGACTCATGAAAACTGACACGAGAAAAACAGCAGGCATGGGGAAGATAAAAAAGAATGAGTGGAACAACTTTTTCTGCTGTTCATGGTTGTATTATAGATGATATTGGTTTGATGATATTCTGGTACGAAAAAAAGAATGCTCCGCGGCAGAGAAAATCAAAATTAAACTACTACGCTTAATCATAGTTACAGAATTAGGTATTTTTTCATTTTTACTTGCATTTGTTGTTGAATATTCGTGTAAAGCATTGTTTTCTTCGTGCAAATGGCATATAATATACTTACCAGTAGAAAGGGGTTGATTGTATGGCTGGAAATACCACAAATATCAGTATCCGCATGGATGCAGATCTGAAAGTGCAAGCGGACGCACTTTTTTCGGAACTTGGCATGAATCTGACTACGGCGTTTAACATCTTTGTGCGCCAGTCGCTTCGCGAAGGCGGTATTCCCTTTGAAGTAAAGTTGGAACGACCAAATAAAGAAACGGTTGCTGCCATGCTGGAAGCGGAAAGGATAGCAAAGGACCCGTCTGTAAAAGGTTATGATAACCTTGATGAGTTATTTGCTGATCTGAAAAGATGAAAGAAATCAAATATACTGTCAAGTACACGACCGGTTTTAAAAAAGACTACAAACGGGCTATAAAGCGTGGCTTGAAAATTGAGCTATTGGAGCAGGTCGTAGCATTGCTGGCAATAGGCGAATCTTTGCCAGATAAAAATCGAGATCATGACCTGTCTGGCGATTGGATAGGGTATCGTGAATGTCATATTCTTCCGGACTGGTTGCTTGTCTACCGCATAGAAGATGATGTTCTGGTGCTGACACTGACCCGTACCGGCACACATAGCGACTTGTTCGGAAAATAAACAGACTGCCGCCGCGAAGGGAAACCTGTGTGGCGGTTTTTCTGTATTAAAAATCAACAAAAAAGACACCCACAGTTAATTCCGAACCCTGTGAGTGCCCAAAAACGAAAGGTTAAAACAATGCATATGAACAGATTTTCTGCTGTTCATGATTGTATTATAGCTGATCAATGTGGTCGACCATTCTGGTACGAAAAAAAACTAATCCTCATCCATATCAGCCAAAAAAGAATCCCTCTGTAACTCAAACTCATCCTCAATCCCAAGGTTATCCTTGTACATCTGATATCCGTCTTTAAGGATCTTAAGGAGTTTTCCTCTGGTATTAATGCCTTTCTCTTCAAGGAACTCCGCAATACAATGCCGATCGACCGTACGAATCTGTTCATCCTTACTCAGCTTCTGAGTCTCTTCATCGAGAAAACAGGCAGAAACAAAAAAGGAATCCCCATCCTTTGTAAGATAAAAGATAGCGTTTTTAAATCCGCAGGGAACCTCGCTGTTCGGAAAGAAAAACGGTTGATCAAGTCCCAGCATATCAATATACGCTCCGTCTTTTTTTATATGAACATTTTTCTTCGGAACCGTAATAACTTGATAGTCATATTTATTATTGCCCCCAACAATGCTTACTACCGCATCAAATTCCAGACATTCTTCCTCAAGGATATCCATCAACTCATCTACCGTTCTGTATCCTGCCATTATTTATTCTCCTTGCCTTTGATCTGCTCTTTGGCTGCATCCATGTCTTTCCTGGTACTTTTTTCCATAATGAAGGAAATTTCACTAGCATCGCTTAAGGTCATCCGTAGCGTACCATCCTCCAGCATTGTTGCGTCACACTCGATGTCCTTGTATTCATCCTTTTTTTCTCCCAGATTTCCACCGCCGATCTTAAACGACAGAGTTCCATCTGAAAAAACAGTTTCCAGATCAGAAATATCAATGATCCCATCCGTAGAATCAATGTCCATATACAGCCCGGCTTTCTTATCGTCAACTGTCAGGAAAACATTGTTGACGCCAAACAGGTCCGCCGGGGCAAAAACTTCATCTGTTTCCACCTTTTCTGCCTTCCATATACCATCCATATCGGATTCCTTTACTTTTTTGGCCACTGCTACGGTTTTCTTTTTGGCATTCTCTTCATCCCTGGTAAACACAAACGTCTCCCCATTACTCTGTGTGGTCATGGTTTCTTTCTTTTCATCATAGTCGATCAGCAGATCGTCATCCGTTCCTTCGTTTACAAGGATCTGGTTTTCTTTTTGCACCCATTTACCGGTAAGCTCGGTCTTATCCTTGTTGTCATATTTGATGGAAAAAGCCCCATCCTTATCAAGCGTCATCACTGCCGGGGTTCCCCAGATATTACCGAACCACTCTCCGATTACAGATGCTTCTTCTGCCCTGACAGAAAACGTCTCCGCTATGAATGGAACGATTCCTGTTAACGCCAGTACTCCGGCAAGTACTGCTGCCACAATCTTTTTCTTCATGTCAAAACTCCTTTTCTTTTTAATATGATTAAAAAAGCCCCGCTTAAGCAGGGCGATGGACAAGTTTTTTGGTAGTATATTTCGGGCACTTGATCACAAGGGAGCCGGAGAATACAGCTCCTTTCGGAGATGCTGTGTAATTCGACTGCATACGTTCACAGTCTTTGTAAGAAGTCCGGCAGATACTGCACAGGCCATTTTCAGCAATGTACTTCTTCTCCGCGGCAGCCTTCTTTTTTGCCTTGAGCTCCGCAGCAGAAACCATCTTTATCTGTTTAGCCTTTTTCTTATTCTGTTCCTGCTTCCTGTTATATTCTTGTCTGCAGGAATCTGAACACAGAGGTGCCATCATCTCACTGGCCGGACAGAAAAATGTCTTATGACAGATGACACAGTTTTTGTATGCATGAGGCTCCTTGTCTTTATGTAACACTTCGCATTCCGCGGAACAGAATTTCCCAAAGCCGGAGAATTCCTTTCCACATTCCGCACATACTTTCAGATTGTTGTCCCTTAGATATTTTGTATATTCTTTCTTTTTCTCCCGGTCTTCCTGATAGCAGGCATTGCAGCAGAAAACAGAATCTTTGACGAATTCCTTTCCGCAGTTTGGACAGATCTTCAGAGTACCGTTTCTTCTGGCAGCGTCCATCAGGTATTTTTCCCTGCATTCCGCGGAGCAGTACCAGTTGTGCCACCCGGTGTCTCTTTGGTCATCCGTCTCAAGCATTGGTTTTCCGCAGCAGGCGCAGAAGGTATTTTGTATCCTGTCTGCAGCTTCACAGGCTTTGCTGCAGTATGCAGAGGTCACCCCATTGTAGCAGGTGAATGTTTTGTGGCAGTATTTGCATTCGACCTCTGTTTTTGATACCGGACGCCCGGTGCCAACCCTTGCCACACTATACTGCATATGCTTATGCAGATCTCGCCAGGCCTTGGTGGAATCTTTTCCACATTCGGGACAATACTTCTGGCTACTTCGGCTTGGCGTAAACCATACACCGCAGATCTCACACTCTTTTTGTTTTGTTTCCATATCCATTTTTCTCCTTTCATTTTTGGTTTGGGAGAAATATGAAAGATATTACTGCAATACAAAAAATAAAAATACTTTCTTTTACTACGAAAAAAACACCGACAGGATCTTTAAAAGGCTACCGGTGTATTAACTGAATATTGACAACAAAAAACATTTTGGGAGCACAAAGCGGATGCCTGGTTGCAGGCGGAAGATTCCTGAATCTCTGGAACTAATCGAGCCGATACTTTTCTACTGTATATATTATCTCATCACTTTCCCGTGACTGGACAAAATATACAAGGACGTTTTTCCTGCGAAAACAGGATCTTTTATTAATATGCGCATCCAAGACTCGTGACTTTAGTCGTGAGATACGGATGCGCCTGGAAAATGTAATATAACTGTTTCAAATATCAAATAAAAACCAATCCTGCATTATGCCGGATGAACGTACACTCTGCAGCAGGGAAATTTTTCATTTAATGAAAATCAACATCTGCTTCCACTCACCGTGGAAGGTTATTTTTCCTGTTTTGCCGTTGGTGTCGGCGCAACATAATCCTCTTTTAATTGAGTATCGATCAGCATACAGTTGGCTATAAAACGGTTGTTGATCACACCGGAGTCTGCACAGGTAGATAACGTGATGACCTGTTCATCCCCCGTAGGCTTAAACTCTGTGGAATAATAGCCTTTTTTGATAGAATACTTTACCCATTTCCGGAAATCCTTTGAGCCAATGGTAAAACCGATGGTGTACGTTCTGTCATTATCAAGACAGTTATAAACATCATATATTGCATACGTTCTTGTCTCCTCAGGGGTATAGATATACATATAGGAATGCTTCTTCCAAAAGCCCGTATCCGTATAATTGGATAACTGTCCAAACATCTGCCCGCTTGCCATGTTGTGTCCGTACAGGATGATATGCGCATCATCCAAATCTTCACTCGTCCCCTTTTCCGCAAAGATGGACCCGAGGATATTGTAGGAACCGTCCATGTGATGATACAGATAATAATTATCCGCGGTACCCTTCAAAACCGCATAGTTTACAGCAAGGTCTGGGATACGGATCCAGCCAATGATATCCGGGTTCATCTTTTTAAGTCCGTTCCAGTCAACCCCGTTCCAGTCCTGTGGGATATTTTGGGACTTCTTTTCCGATGATTTTTTCTTATCGGAAGCTTTTGCTACCGTTTTCCTGTCCGTAAAATCGTAGGGAAGGGTTCCATCCGCGGAGTCCGCAAAATCCGTGTACCCTTCCTGTACCTGTTTACTCTTGTAATCCGAGATCCAGTATGGCACCTGTTCCTTAAATGCCATATAAAACATAAACCCTGCCGCACACAGCAGGATCAAAAAAAATAATGTAAAGACCGGGAATTTCTTCTTTTCCCGCACCTTCAGACTTCCCATTATCTTCCTCCTTTCTTTTTCCCACAATATGCAAAAAAAACGATTTTCATAATTTGTTAAATTCTGCACATTATCAGAAAAATTTCAAGGAAATATTATGCTAAGAAGATCAAAAAAGATCTTGGCAGGGCTGGTCTGACAATTGCCATGCTTCCATATACGGTATTACAAAAGCAGCTATGTGAAATACATATCTATCGAAAACTGCCTTACCGGAAGCAACGGCGGGTTCTTAGGCGACGATGCCCATTACAACAATGCAACACTTAAGAAACTTAAGAAAATGGCATAAGAAAAGCGGAGGTTTATCCTCCCTTTTTTTGAGCAAAAAAATACCCCCTGCAGGATCTATATGAAACTGCAGGGGGTTAAAGCGAGGTGTGGCGTGGACTTATTCGTCCATTCTTAATATGACAAAAAATCCTGATCTTGTGCAACTCCCGTATATTTTCTGGCAATCCATACGGGACAAAAAAGAAACATCCGCGGTGATGATCAAAAGGCCGCAGATGTTTCCGATTGGATTGTTAATCCGGTGCGTATGAAATTGCGGAAAAACTATCCGCCAAAACAGACATCCGGGAATTGACACGTATACGAAAGGAGTGTATCCCGGATGCACTGCCTATCCTTATTATACACGAGATTTAAAAAAAATCTAGTATCTTTTTTTGAGGTAGATAAATACCCCGAACGCAAGAACTCCAAGAATACAGATAGACACCAGACTGCTGACAAAACGGTCTTTTGCTGTCTTTTCCTTAGGCTTATTGCTTTCCTCGTCAAACCGGGTTTCCTCTGCATCGCTTGCGGATGCTTCTGCCTGGGTGCTTCCCGAAGAGCTGTCTTCCCTTTCACCCTTTTTAGATTCCTTACTGTCTTTGTCTGTAAGGCCTAAATATTCTTCCAGAGACATTCCGTTGAGGATCGCCTCCTGACGGGCGGTTTCATATTTCATCCCTTTTTGCTCAAGGGCATCCTGGATCCTTTTTCCACTGTCGGTAAGGTTTCCGTCTGCATCGAGATACCCGTTGTTTGTAAGATCCTGCAGATAAGATTCCCGGACGGTGTCATCATCGAATACGCCTTTGTCCACATAAGGGGAATTTAAGGTCACATCATTTTCATTTGACGTATCCTCTATGGTACTGTTTACGTCCACTTCCTTATAAAGCTCCCCTACCCCGATCTTGTCCGTTAGTTTATCCACTGCTTCCTGTCCGATGGCGAGCGGAACGGTCGTGACCTGGTCGTTATACACACGAAAGAATGTCTTTGTTGCGGCAGGCTCTTTTTTCAGTTCCTTGCTGCTGCCGATATATTTGATACGGATGACCTGATAATCCCCCGGGACAACCCTTGCGGAAAGCTTCGTGTCGTTGGCATCCACATCGATGTGTCCCATACGGCTGTCCTCATCCAGAAGCCGGAAGAAGATCCGGTACACGTCCAGGGAACCTGCATCCAGCCCGTCACTGAAGGTTGTTTTTATAGTAAAGTTATCTGCCCCCACCCCGTTCTGGACTACGGGGTTTCTGGCAAAAACGGATGCCGGACAGCTGAGGGAACTGACGCCTAATGTGGCAGCCATCAGAAAAACAGATAGTCTTTTCATAAATGCCTCCTATTCTTTTCCGCGGATGCCTGTTTTATCAAGATCCAGCTCGGAACGGCGCACGTTGGAAAGATCTGTATGTTCTGTAGAACGGATACGGTGTTTATTCGACGGCTCTTCCACATGATTCTGGTTCAGGAAATAATTCTCATCCATAGGAGTGCCTTCATTGATCATGGCCATGACGCTCTCATTCATAGCTTCATCTTCAAGCTGGGATTTTTCATCAGATTCCATCTCACGGAGTGCTTCCGCCTTGATCTCTTCCAGGTCGAAATCACACGCAACCGCATTTACAAGGTCTGCTGCAAATACCAGCTGGACGATGACCGGACGGTTGTCTTTTGAAAGGCCTTTTAAATAAGCTGCCGGATTGCTGAGTGTCAGGTAATAATCCACTGCGCATTCGATATTTGTGATCGTAAGGGTGAACAGCATATTCCCCTTGTCTGCATGTGAATGGAACTCATCAAGGACTTCCATGATCCTTCTAAGCCACATGTTCTGTTCATGCTGGAAATCAAGCTCCACCATGACAAACGGTCCCGTAAAGCTGATCCTGTTTACAAAAACACCGGGGGCAGCCGTAAAGCTTGTCATCTCGTTGATTTTTTCCAGGGTTCCATCCTCTGTGGTCTCAACCTTATACAGACTGCACTCCACAACGCTCTTCGGATCCCCGTCTTCGTCTTCTCCGGATAAAGCTTCTACCAGTTCATCTATAGAGATCTCTTTTTCTTCATCAAAAAGTTCATCATCATAATGCATCAACTATACCTCCTTTTTTCGTTAATATGAAGAAAAACAGGAACAAAGTCCTGTTTTTCCAATCACCCTGCATTTTCAAGGTCTACTTCATCAGGTTTCGTGGTCATCGCCTTGTAGAGTTTGGTATCCGTCGGGAACTCATCCTTGAACGGAATGATGTCCGAACCATTGTAGATCAGTCCTTGGCCGGAATCGGCGCTTGTGACATATTCAATCTCTGTGTTGCTGATACCGAACATCTGCTGGAGCTGCATACGTCCGTAAGGATCAAGGTTTAACATCATCATGAAATCCGAGTTATTGATGATCGCCCTTGCCTCGGAGGACTTTAACATATCCTCTGCCTGCTGTGTGATACCGGTCGGGATACCATTCCACTTACGTGCACGTTTCCAGATCTGCTTGGTATATTTGGCAGAAGTCTCTGTCTGCGTAAGCAGATGGAACTCGTCACAGAAAAGCCAGGTGTACTTTCCTTTCTTGTGGTTCTCGATCATACGGTTCCATACATTGTCAAGACAGATCTGAAGGCCCATGTTCTTAAGTCCGGAACCGATATCCTTAATATTGTAGACCGTAAAACGGTTGATGATGTTTACATTGGTCTTGTGTGCAAAGGTGTCCTGGGTACCTACCGCAAAACGTTCCAGCGCAAGCGCAAGGTTCTGGGCTTCCGGCTGCGGCTGCTGTTTCAGCTCATCATACAGATCCCTCAGTGTCGGTACGGTATCCGCATCGTAATTAAGTCCCCTTGCACGTAAACCTTCCACGTATTCCATATAAACGTTCTTAGTACAGCGGTCGATAACGGAACGCTGAGTTGGGGAAAGCTCGTACCTGGAACCAAGCGCTGCCTCACAAATGGAAGCAATGAAGTCTGCTTTCAGCGTGATCGGATCATCCTTTTCCGCATAATCCAAACTCATATCCATCGGGTTTAAGTATACGTTGGAACCCGGGGCAATACGGATGACGGAACCATGGAACAGCACTGCTAACGGGCTGTACTCATTCTCAGGGTCGATAACGATGATATCATCGTCGGTGTTCAAAAGCACCGAAATCATTTCCCTTTTTGCACTGAAGGATTTACCTGAACCTGAGGTTCCAAGGATAACGCCATTACCGTTCTTTGCACTCTTTCTGTCATACAGGATCAGCTGATGGGATACTGCGTTCAGGCCATAGTACAGACCGCCTTTCTGCATCAGTTCTTTTACGGAGAACGGAAGGAAGATCGCCGCACCCGTAGTATTTAACATGCGCTCCATCCTGACCCTGTTGTAGCATAATGGCAGACAGGTATCAAAACCCAGCTCCTGCTGTTCTGATAAAACATCTGCCTGGCAGACAAACCGTTCCGCGGTAGCCTTGACGATCTCCGTATACTTATCCAGCTGCTCTTTAGTGTCTGCAAAAACAGTCATGGTGATCGTGGTCATGAATAGTTTCTGGTTATCCTGCGTAAGATCCTCCATGATCTGTTCCACTTCACGCTGGGAGTTTCTGATCTCCGGGGAGATCAGATCCGAGGAGTAACCGTTCTTGCTTGCTTTTTTCTGCTGTTCTACCACGTTCTGGTTGATATCCACCGTCTTATTTTTTACCAGTTTAAGGGCATCCCCCTGCGCCAGAGAGCGGTAGATTATGGATGTGAGCATATTAAACGGCTGGTTGGACATCTCCGCCAGGATATCTCCTCTGAGATAGGACGGAAGGTTCCTCAGTGTTAAAGACCTTGCATATTTATCATCGATCCGGATATAGTCATGTTCAAAGATCATGCTCATGGGAGCGATTGCATCCTTCGTGGTAAGGCCCCGTTTTTTAAGTTCTTTAAGATTAAAGGTCTCAGAGATCCGTCCATCCCTCATCTTTAATTTCTGATAAAACGGGATATCGGAATCCACATGGTAGATATCGTAAAGGTTTGAAAGACGTTCCCTGATGGAACATGGAGCCACGTCTGTACCTATCAGTTTCTTTAATCCTGATGCGATAGAAGAATCCAATCGGGAAAACGTGTTCTTTGCTGCCTCGATATCGTCTGCCTCTATATATACAACCAGATACTTATTATGTATGATATTGTTCCTTGCAACAGCCATCTTGTCGATCAGCATATTGTTCATTTCTTCCCTGTATTCATTCAGGGAATCATTTTTCATTCCGATCAGCACATTCTGCTCAAACTCCGAACTGCTGATGCTTTTATTATGGACAACGACCTGCATCTGTACTTCAGGTCCAAAGCTTCCAATAAACTCCGAATATTTACCAAAGATCGCTCTCTGCTCATCCATGGATTCAATGGAGAAGTTAATATCAGAGAGGGCATACATCCTAGAATACCCTCTCGCAGAAACCTGTATGATCCCGTTCTCATACGCTCCAAGGTATGGGATGGAATCCTGCACAGTCTTTGGGATCCTTGTAGGTTCTTTAGGAGTTTTCTTCGTATTGTCCAACCCTAAGGCTTTTGTTATTGTATTAAGAATACCCATATAACCTCCTACTGGTACATCACGTAATCAGGATGTTTCCTCAATACGGATGCACTGAAGACTTTCTGTTTAAAATTTTTTTCTGTTTTTGCTTTCTCTGCTTCCTCTTCCTGGCTGTTATAAAAATTCTCGATCTGGTATGTCCTTACCTTTGGAGCGATATAGTTAAGAACAAAAGCGTTCTTTAAAAATTTTTCCAGCGGCATATCGTATGGGGTTACGACCGCAAATGCCATAATGGGCACTGCCAGTATTACTCCGATCCCAATCTTTGTATTTAAAGACAGTCCCGGCATGATGGCATTTACGAGCGTCAGCGCCGCAAAATCAACTGCTGCCGCGATCAGGCCGCACACCACCATCCTTGTAGAGAATGGGCCGATGAGGGTTGTTTTCACCTTTGTAATATCTTTTGGGATAGGGACTTCTATCATGGAACATTCCTCCTTGCATATAGAAAGGCTGCCGGGATCTAAAGATCCCTCATGCCTTTGATTTCCTTAAACACCGGCAACGTCGTTGGCGATACTCATGGACTTGAACAAGAGACCAATCTTTGTGACAGTCAGTCCAAGACAGGTCAGCCATGTGGAGCCAAACTTACCAGAACCGGTGATCGCATCCAGAAAAGCGATCGTTTCCTTTTTGGAAAACGAGTTTCCGGTTGCTGCCTTCAGGTCGCTTATTGTCTTAACTGCATCCGGCCCGACCTTCCACTGGATCAGAAGGGCAACACAGTCTGTGATGATGACAGCCAATGCGAATTGAAGGGCAAGAGCAAAGATCTTTTTCAAATAACGGATCCCTGCCGCATGGTTTCCATCACCAAAGAGATCAGCAACTCCCACCGGGGCAAACATTGCCCTGACGGAGAGCTCCACGATCCTTGAGATAGCGATAAACATGACCGAAATGTTTGAGACCATTACTACCAGATACGAAATGAGGATCTTGAGCAGGTAACCGACAGAGTCGATGATGCCAACTTTCTTTAATCCTTTTTTCAGCATGGAAACCTTAGCGGGATCCGCAAAGAAAGAGTTTCCACCCTCCGTGGCACTCAGTTCCTTCGCAAGGGCCGAGCCCGCACTTACCATGTACTGGATGATGGTCATGCTGTTTGTGATCAGCATGTATGCAAGCGCAAGTTTTATAAAAGTCTTGATAAAATATTCATAATTGATATTTTTACTGGAAGCCTTATCTGCCATATCGATAAGGAAGTAAAGGATCATGACGGAAACGCCGACGGTCGTGACAACTGCAACGATATTTGTAAACCGGCTATCCTTCATGATTTTTGAGAAGAGTTCATCATATGTTGTGAAAGTCTTAAGAACGCTAGTAGAAGTAAACAGTCCATTGTATATTTCAACGATCCAACTTAATAGTGTTACTAGCAATTACTGGTCCTCCTGTTAAATATTTGCATCCTTAACTTCAAGTCCGTCGATTTTGAGACTTTCGATAACAGTTTTCAGGGAGATCAGCACGATAGCACAAATAATAGTCTGAATAGCATCAGATTTGGATTCAGCATCTGTCCTCTTGATAGCCATAATGAACTGTGCAACGCCCCATACTAAGAGGACAACGCCCACCCATCTGAACATGGCAAGGATGATGGCAACAATATTGCTGATCAAACTGGAAGCTGAACTGCTACTTCCGGCTGCAAAGGTCATCATTCCTGACATCATGATGAACATACATGCCATGGTCATGATGCTGATCGCCTTTCCGCAGACAAGCATGGTTTTTCTTCTTTTCTCTTCCATCTCATTTTTCTTGAGCACTAATTTTCCGCAGGTGAGTTCCGCGGAAGCCTTCATTGAAGATAAAAAATTCATTTCTAAAAATTCTCCTTTCAAAATATTTCAACAGGAAGGGATACCGGTTCTTGCCCACACCGGCATCCCGATATCTGTTGAGCACTTGTAAAATGAAAAAAAATGAAAAAAACGAAAAAAGGGGTTAAAAGACACTGAGACTCAGAAGTCCAGATAATAGAAGCACCTGAAAAAAGTGAATTCGAATTCACTTTTTTGTACGATGTTAAGTAGTGTATAAGGGGAAGAAACACAATGATAAGCCTGATAAGACGCATAATAAAGGACATCCACGGTCTGTTTTACTCTCCGCGGATGCCTTAAAACGAAAGGAAAAAAGTTTTAGAACGGACAGCGCTTTAACTGTCCGTACGTAATATGACAAAAAGGTACAAAAAAGAGGCGGTAAAGACCACCTCTTTCTCCAGAGTAATACTAAGCATCTTTCTTTGGTCCAAAGTAATCCACGAAAGTTTTAAATGAAGGAACAGTTTTATCATAAAGTACCCTTGCCCGGTTTTCAGATAAAAACTGTTCTAACTGTTCTTTATATAGATGCATCCCAGACCGGATACTGGATGCATCTACGGAAACAAGAAGGGACAGGATCACGCTGCGCACTTCATCATCCGTTACTTTGAAGTTTTTAAAACACTCCTTCCGCAGAAACTCCCCCAATACTCCTTCCAGATCACTGCCGGCAGAGTCTGCTTTTTTTGTCTTTCCTTTTTCTGTGGCAGGCAGCTGCTTTTCGGGCTCTTTCTTTTTATCCTCTGTGTTTTTGTTATGGCTGTCAGGCTGTCCTTTTGTTTTCTCCTCTTTGCCCGCGGATTTTTTGTTTTCCATACTCAACTTGTCATTGGTATTTTTAGGCTTTCCCTCTGCCTTATCCTGTTTTTTGTCTGGCTTTGGTGGCTCCGGCTTCACCTTGCTTTCTGAAGAGACAGGCCTTCTTTTGTCAACAGGACGGTCTGATCCTTTTTTGGGCGTTTTTTCCTTTGGCGGGACTGCCGGTTTGTCAAGCACTGCACCATCTTCCACTTCCAACATGTTCAGCATATCCATGGCCATGTCCGAGAACGTATCCATGTCCGCAGTTATGGGGGCAGTTGCTTTATCCGGACGCTTTCCTTTCTTTCTGGGAGACTCGCTGTTTTTCGGTTCAGGCTTTTTGGCTGCTTCTTTTTTCCCTCCAGGAGCTTTCTTTCCACCTGTTTTTGGTTCTTCCGGGAACTTCTCCTTTACCTCTGTCTGATCCCTGAGGATATTACGGATACCCATATAGGAGGAAGCAGAGTCATCATATAAAAGAAAATCCTTAAAAACACCGGTGAGAGAAGCGTCCCCCCAGAGGATAAACTTATCTTTTGGGTTGACGGAGTGTTGCACTCCGATCTCGAACGTGATCAGAGGGATACAGTCAGCCATTTTTTTCGGGAGCATCCTTAAGATGATCCAGCCTTTACTGATATACTCAAACACAATGTCCGGAAGTTTCCTGCCTTTTTCATAAAACAACAGTATTTTGTACCCTTTGGCAAATTCTGCAGGAAGAAGCTTTTCCACGCTGTCAAAGTACATGCTGTCCATGATATAGATATTCATTTATCTATCTCCAGCTCCGGATCGTCCAGGTCGTCAAATACGCTGAAATCCAATTCCGGCTGATGCAGGACGGTATCGAACCCGTTTGCAACATTGATGTGTTTACATAGCTGGTCATCAGACAATACTGTAGACATATTGCTGGCACTGTAAAGAACATTCCTGTAGGATGTCTTCCCATCCATATCCTTTACGCAGAATGCAGCAAAATAAGGGATACCGCAGATCACGCACATCCGGTTCAGCTCTTTTAAGATCGGTTTGATCTTCTCTTCATAGTCGTCTGTTCTGTCAAACATATAAAACCCTCCTTTTAGTCGAAAAAAGTGAATTCGAATTCACTTTTTTGGATGGCAGGGATGAACCCCGGCCTTACCATTTAATATGAAAAAAAGGCTGTACCTGCAAAGGTACAACCTGTGAAGCCCATGAGATCAGTCATGGGCAGCCTGTTTTTCCAAATACGAGTTGAGAGCATCAAAGATGGATAACTGGGAAGCCCCCTTAACCTGGCGGTTGTATTCCGCTTTCTGGGCATCCGTCATCTCATGGGAGCCTGCCTCACGGGAACTCCTCCTTGCTGCGGCACGTTTTTTCCTTTCCTGTGCCTTCAGCCCTTCGTTCGGATCGACTGGGCAGTACGGGATATCTTCCGCCTCAAACACTTCCCTGAGGAACTGGTTGTATGTGCGGTCATCTTTCGGACCGTATGCCACATACTGTCCGGTAATGTAAAGCAGGTCCCTTGCACGTGTCATGGACACGAATAACAGACGACGGGCTTCTTCCACCTTTTTCTGATGTTTAGGTCCTGAGGTATGCAATGACGCAGAATCATAACCGCTGATACTGTTAAACACTGCTTTCCATTCCAGGCCCTTAGAAGAATGTGCGGTCGTCAAAACTACACCCTGGTACTTCTGTTCCATCTTCTTTCCGGCGTTTTTCCCATAAATGGAAAAATTACGGATGTATTCCAGCTCGGACTGCAGGTCCTCATTGGCATAAACAAGGTCCAGAAAAGCCTGATAGATCTCATCCTCCTCTTTTAAGGCATCCAGGAATTTGTGGAACAATACCCTCTGGTATGGGATCTCCAGCTGGTCAATGCTCATGAAGGTTTTCTTCATCTCATCCACTTCCAGACGCAGCTCGGTCATGCTCTTCTTATGGAAGATGTCGCCGTGGTACTTCGCTACCAGGTAGTTGAAGTACAGCAGGTCTGATTCCGGCTGGTAGAACGCTTCGGCAAGACTTAATGCTGCTTTGACATTTGCATTCTCCATATACGGGAGCGGGCTCATCATGACCCATGGGATCCCTGCCTGTGTAAGCTCGGCACCCAGGGCAACAAGCTCCGTTTTCTTAAAGGCAATGAAGGCGATGTCTTCCGGCTGATACCCTGAATCGATCAGATCCTTGATCCGTTCCGAGATATAGCGGTACTCCGTCTTCTTGTCATGGAAGCCCCTTACCACTGGTTTTTTCCCGGATTCCCTTACCGGTATCATATCCTTGTCCACACGATCTTTATTTAATGCATTGATCTTATTGGCTAGCTCCAGGATCTCCGGTGTGGAACGTCGGTTTTCCGTCAGGTACAGGTCCTCTCCTACTTTCCCGATCTTCTCAAAGAAATGAAGGATGTTTTCCGGCGTGGTATTTCGGAATCCGTAAATGCTCTGGCTGTCATCCCCGACAACCATCAGGGACTCGAAACACTTTGTGGATATCAGTCTGCGGATGATCTCCAGCTGCGTATCGTTGGAATCCTGGAACTCGTCGACGATGATATGCCGGTATCCCAGCTCATCAAGATAATCCGGATGTCCATCCAGAAAACCAAGCATCAGGGGTTCCTGATCTGCAAACTGTAAAAGATTTTCTTCCTTCAGACGCTTATCGTAGTCCTCATACAGGGACAGCAGAGCTGAAAGCCCTGTGGAACCGACGAAACGGAAAAACCCTTTTTCGGAGGCTGCATCTTTAAGCAGGTCCAGATCATAATACTGGGTTTCCTTGATCGTCTCAAAAGTTTTTTTAGCACACGCCAGTGCCCCTAAACAGTTCGGGGAGTTTACGTCATAATTCAGGTAATCCAGTCCTGCCACCGGATTTTCATCCAGCAGCTGGGTGATGATCACTGAATTACGGATATCATCCACCACCATCGGTTTTGTGGTAAAACCACAGTCCTCAAAGTTATCCTTCACGATGCGGTACGCAAAAGTATTGAACGTCATCGCCTGGATGTCATTGCCGCTGACATGGAGTCCGCGCGTCTCGCATTTTTTAGCGATCCTGGCTTTCATCTCATTAGCTCCGGCATCCGTGAAGGTAATAAACAATACCTCGGAAGGTTTTATCCCTTCCTCGAACATCCTTGTCCCGCGTTCCGTCATACACTCGGTCTTTCCGGAACCGGCAGTTGCATTGACCCTGCACACACCTCTGCGGAAATCAATGACTTTCTGCTGGGCATCTGTCGGGATGATCTTCCCCTTTTTGCCTGAACCCGTCTTAAGCTCATAACGTTTGGGAAGTTCCACGTAATGACAGGAAGCATTCCATTGGCACTTTTCACAATCCTCCTCCGTACACTCCTGTCCGACCGTATACTCTTCCAAAAGTTTCAGATACTCGGCATCAAGGCCGGTTACTGTATTTTTCCCGCCGGTATAGAGGTCTTCAATGCTGACCACGTTTCCACCAGTCTCTCCGAAATAAACCGGATCCCAGTAGGCGTTGGTCATTGATGACCGGTCCGTACTTTTCCGCAGGAAATAGTAACTGGCTTTGACGGTTTTTGTCTCCCCGTCCTTTAACAGGGATCTGCCATACTGCAAGAGAAAATACAGTTCCAGACATTTCGCTGCGGAACCATCCCTTTTCTTTCCATTCTGGGTTATCGTTGGTTTTCCCGCTCGGTACAGGACGACTTCCAGTGAGCATCCGTCATCAAAGATAGCATCCGGTTTTACTGAGACCAGATAATCTCCTATCTCCAGTTCTTTCTGTCCAGATGGAATATAAGGATGACGGAATTCACATTTACAATAACGCTCCAGACATCTGACAAGCTGATGTCTTCTCAGCTCGCCTGTTTTCTCTGTAACGTAGTCATCCTCCACTCCCTGGCTTACCAGGTCAGAGAAGTCCGAGATCTCATACTTTCCTTGAAAGAACCCTTTGATGATCTCCTTTACGATGATTGCATTATCGTAAAAGGTGTTCTTTGGGCTTTCCAGTTTCAGTTCATCCCATTCTCTGGCAGCTGCACACCAGTTCTTTCCTCTAAACTCTCCGCTTCGTTTTTTGATCTTCATAATCAATTCTCCCTTCGTTTTTTTTGATACAACTTAAGTATGAAGAACATGGTCTGTATTAAAAACAAAGCAGGCAGTTTCCAGGGCACCTGCAATTTTTTTGGGGATGTACGGGATCAGAGGATTACGCCTGTCTTTGTAATATTGTCGAACTGATCATACGGATGGATCAGATTTCTACACTTTATCTGACCGTATCCGCGGATACCCAGAGAACCTCCCTGTATCTGAGCAGAAATTATCTTAGATGCACAAGGAGAAAACTCTCTGATTTGGTGTCAAAGAATGACGACATTTAAAAAAAATCGTCAAATGTGCTGGAAATTACAAATTCTGAAAACGCCAGTAAATCAAGAGTTTCAAGGCACTTTCAGGAATGGTGTCAAATACCTCTATGGGAAGTCCATAGAAAGATATGACACCATTTCTACTCTTACAAGGAACGACGCATACCCGGTCGGAAATATTAAGGCCGACAAAGAGAAATCTGCAGAAAAGATTGATGGCTCGATTGCAACCATTATTGGACTTGATTTCCCTTTTTCGCGTTGCGTTTTTACGATATGCTCCCCGAAACCCGAAGGAAAATGCAGCATACCGACCTCCGGCTGTAGGGTGCCGCCAAAAGAGCCTCCAGTCATTCTTCCTCCATGTGTGTCAGACAAAACCGTTAAGGACCGCTTCTGTATCGTCCATACGCCAGACGATCAGGGCGTCTTTGTCTTTGCAGGTAATTCTTTTCTTTCAGGTCTCTGGCAGAGGGACTCCTTACCAGGAAGTTGTTCCGCAGTATGTCATTGGATGCATGAAGCACCTCAAGTCACTCTCTATCCGCAGAGTGGAAATCCCCCCTCCTTTGTGCTCAGCCACAGTTTTCGTTAAGGATTACAGAATAGTCGACAGTCCTTCTCCGTCTCTGAAAAAAGTGAATTCGAATTCACTTTTTTTGTACGACACATGGTTTTCATTGTCTTCATCTGGGTTTAAAATCATTCCCATCCGTAGATCGTATGCAACCACAATTATCTAACAGGCAGCAGCCACCGATCATCCAGCTACTAAATGTCAAACATCTACGCACCCAGAATCCAACTTAAATCCAATACCCTTAAGATACTCCACCTCTTCTATCCGCAGCCATTCTGCAGTCGAAATCCCTTACACTGTAAGGAACCGACGGAATCCATGCTGACCTCAGTTCAAACAGAAGAACCAGAGATATCAAATCAACCGTTCATGCCATTAAGCTAATACACTTATAGCGGATTATTACACATACAGTACTACACACTATAACCTTATACAGCTGTTTATCTTCCAGAGTTTTAAGTATCTCCTCATATATATCCGCGGAGTGGGATACAGTCAGTTCATGTTACCTGAACCATCCGCAGTATCTCCAAGGCATATCCGCAGCCAAAGAGTATCACACAGACAACAGAGTCTCACTTTTGACTTTAAGGACGTTTCATAGACTTCAGCGGCCAGTAACGCAGAATCCCGGGAGACAGTCTTTCGTCTGCAGCATAACCTTCCGTAGCCGAAATCTGACACTCAAACCAATAGCCCTGCCTCGTCAGCTTTCAGGACATCGGCAACTGGAATTTTAAGCTACGCTACAACTCAGAGAGCTTAACCTGGTGGGGCGAATGAACGTGCTCCGCGGCAATGCCTCGATGGGGGACGACGAACGTTAGGACTTTCGACAAGGAAGAACTTAAAAATAATCAACATGTTCAGGCTGGTGTAGCGTCTGAAAACTATATACAATTAGGATAGGTATTGCGCCAATTTATTAATTAGCAAGTACAATATATGAAATTGTGTGTATATATTTTGGCTGCTTTTTTGGATGTCTCCGGGACATGGTCTTTACCTTTATGATTCGTGACCGGGACAGTATTATAAAATTATGTATGATGCGTTATAGGACTGTTATTTTTTTAATGGATTTTGAAAAAATTAGATTTAAGAATGTTTTTTTATAAGATTTAAGAATATTTAGTGTTCCGGTGATGGATTCTTTACACGCAAATAAGACCTTGTAGAAAAGGTCTGCTCAAAAACAATTATTCTGACTATTTTAAAACCGTATCAGGCCTCCAGCTTCCAGGAAAGCGCACTCTGAAAGAACTTGCCGCGGAATGGGATCCAGCCAAGTTTTTTTGCATCGTTTTTTCTTCTGGCAACAGTTGCCATGGATACGTTAAGCATTTTTGCAGTTTCTGTTGAAGAATAGCCTTTGTAGAAAAGTCTGGTAATCTCTTTCGTTAATTCCATCCTCTTCTCTTCCATGCCTTTTAAGTATTCTGCTCTTGTTACTCTTTCCTTTGGTTCATGGAAATACCTGTCATCGTCAAGGCCGAAAGTTTCATTCAATGTTTTATTTCTAATCCTGTAGGTAGAATCTGCTTTTGCTTCTCTGATAAGGCTGATGGGCATGATGATCCCTTTCATCTTGAAAATATCTGTAATCTGTTTTTCGATCTCTTCTGTCTGATATCCCACATCTATCGCAAAGCACCAGTACCAGTACAGGATCTTGAGCATTTCTTTCCATCTTAGTTTTAGCAGATCCTTTTTATCAAGGATCAGTCTGCGGAGGGAGTTCAGTCTTCTGATCGCAATAAACTGTTTGGTTGTCTTGAGCCCTTCGCAGTACAGGGCACAGTTTCTAAGATATTTTTTCAGGGCACGTCCCCTTACCGGATAGCATTTTCCTATTGCTTCCCACAGATATGAAAAGGTATATTTGTTCTCATTAAACTCATCCAGATCAACCCATCCGTATCCGGTCTGTAACTCCTTGATACCGGGAACCATGATCCCCTTTGTTTTATAGATCGGTTTTGCACCCGGATACAGATGTGCGAGGGCTCTTTCCAGTAAATGCCAGCTGGATTTCATTTTGATGTTAACAGGAAACTTCAATACCCAGATATACTGATAAGTATCGATGGAACGTTTTCTGATCACAAGATTAGGCTTTATGCCTTCAGGGAAATAAGGGATCTTCTCTTTGGTCTGTATCCCAACAGCTTGGATCACCTCTACTACTTCTTTACGTCTATTTCCGTTTTCGTCCTTTTTTTCTTCCGTATATTTTCCAATCTCAGAAATATAAGACGTTGCATTATATAACCCGATCCATTCTGAAAAGGCTTTAAATCTCCTTATCTTATCTCCGACCCTCATCTCCATGTCATACTTGAAAAGAGATGATACATCTGTGTTCTGGTCCATTTTTTTGGGTTCGATCTTATTTATCCGCTGGAGCTCAAGAAGATCTTTTAATACTTCATCGCTTAAACCCTTATCATGCTGATCCTTGTTCTTATGGTAAATCTCCATATAGATCTCCTTCCAGGGGTTCCGGTCTGGAACCATTCATTTGCATGATAAGATGACGAAAAAAAGACTTTTTATGAAACGAAAAAAGCCGCCCTATGGAAGGCGGCAAAAAAGCCCTGGAAAACTAGGACTTAAAAAGATTGTTAGATATTAGCCAGGAATGCTTGTGGTTGGGAGAAGTAGATGGCAATCCGCGGAAAACCTGAAAAAAACAACGAAAGATATGTTGGAATGTGTAAAGTTACATACTATTGCGAATGTAATATATGTTCGGAAGGGTTAGTTAATTCCCAGGGCAAGCCCATTGGGTCAACCGGAGAAGTCCTTAAAGCAAATTACAGTATTGCAGTAGATCCATCTGTTATTCCCTTAGGAAGCGATGTATTGATCGGAGACAAGGTCTATAAGGCAGTAGATACTGGTGGAGCAATCAAAGGAAAACGCATTGACGTTTACCTGGGAAGCACTCCATCCGCACACAAACTGACAGCAAGAATGGGATTACGTAACTATCCTGTTGTGGTCTTAAATTAAGCAGGCTGTCAAAAAACGGCCAATATATTTTAAAGCCCGGCTATATGGCCGGACTTTTGTTTTCGAATAAACAAAAAGATCAAAAAAACTACTCTTCTCGAAAAACCACAAATACTGAAAATACAACCGGCAGTATAAGAAGAATGGAAATCCAGAACGAAACGAGTTTAAGACACCCCGCCAATGCAAAACCGAAGACAACAATTTTCATCCATGCATCCGCTTTGTATTTTTTTCTGCGGATAAGCCAATAAGAGAGCACAGTCAGTACCACACAGGCAATGCAGAAAAAAAGAAAGACGACTGCAAATATAAGGATCAGGACAGAAACACTAACACTGAGTGTGCCTGCGATTACGCTTAGATCTGCCCCGTCTATTATCCATCCGGTTACGCTTTTTGACATGTGGCCAAAAGCCGCGGAGACGGAGAAAAGACGCAGATCTGCGAGTATCAGAAAAATCGTATATACCGCCATCAAAACGGTAGAAAATATGGACAGGTTTTTCATAATCCGCCTTTCTGCGAAAGACACCAATGCATCAGGAAACATTTTGGCGGACTTTCGCTAATCTATGGTTATCCTTATTTTAAACCAGTTCTGGTGTAAGTTGCAAATACTTTGATCAAACTCAACCTTTTTCGAATGCAAAAAACCCCGGAAAAGATCCGGGGGAAGAACATCTACAGTAATCCGGGGCAGATACCCCGGGTAATTTTATGAGGCAAAAAAGAAATTTCCGCGGACATAATATCCGCCGCTCTCGCAGTTGCCTCCAAGGGAATCGAGATATTGTTTACCGTTTTTACTCTCGGAAACATAGAGATACGAACGTTTCTTTTCAAAACCGTTCCTTTCCGCAACATTCTTATAATCATCCGCCAGGACAAGCTCGGTTCCAAGGAGTTCGGCTTTCTTTTTGGCAAGATCATACAGTTTCCGGTAGATCATGGCTGCTTTTTTACCTGAGAAGCCGTTTTTGTAGCATTTTTCCAGGAATACAACCAGGTTTTCTTTGTTTTTCGGAGTTTCTTCTGATACATCCTCAAAATGCAGGTCCTTGTTTCCTTCATCTGATAACTTGGTAAGCCTCAGGATAGCCCTTCCGATGATCTCATTCTCTTCCATAACATAGATAATTTTTTTATTTGCATCGAATGTTGAAAGAAGGCACTCATTGTAAGCTCCATCTCTGTAGTTCATACAGGTTCTTTCCGGTAATACTCCGATGTTCATACAGCTGACAAAATCTGTGTATTCTCCTGTTTTTATCTTACCGTCCATAAGCGTGATGTTTTCTTTCCATGTGTTTTCCTGCTCCGGTGTTATCGGGTATCCGATTTCTTTGTGGAGATCCTTATACTTCACCTCGTCCAGAAGTCCGTAGATCGTTGCTTTTGCAATGAGAAGGACATTTTCCGCCTGCTGTCCGCGGTTTCTTTCGTAATAATCATGTACAATGGAAGCATTTCCGTCCAGACAAAAGGAAGTAAAGGCATCCATGTGCTCTTTCGGGATCTCGATCTGTTCTTTCAGCCAGCTACTGTCCGTATCCAGATCGGTGAACGCTTTTTTAAACGCATCCAGTCCCATCTCAAACAGTTCCGGCTTCCGGTTACGGAGGATTGTTCTTACATCCTGCCCTGTCCTTGCTGTATTGGCAACAGAAGACACTCTTTCATCTGTCTGTTCTAACTCCATCAATAAGAACAAATCTGACTTTGAGGCATCCCTGATACCCCTGCGGGCACAATAATCTTCAAAAGATTCGTTGGACAGAGCCGCTGCTATGGCGGCAGGATTCCTGTCTCCTTTCAGGGAGCCAAAGCGGAAGAGCTGGCGGATACGGCGGAGTTTTTCATCCACACGCATATCCAGTCCTGCATATGTTTTCCTGATCCATTCCGGCTGTACGCAGACGGTCAGAAGTTCCTGGAAGGTATAAGTTCCGCTAAGTTCACGCCAGTCCATGGTGTTATACGTATAAAGCCATCTGCATTCCCTGTCTTCCTTTAATAATGACAGGATATCTTTTTTCTGAAGTGTGTTCAGGTTGAAAAATTTACGGAAATCTTTAACAAAAAGGATCGACTCATAGGGGATCTGCAAAAAGAGATCCAGATCATCTTCCATCAGCCGCAGAAAACTTTTCTTATGGCCAACAATAGCTTCGTAGACCAATTCCATCAGATTCTCTTCATTGGCTTTTCCAGCAACCTGATAAATAAGCTTTGTATACCGGTTCCCAGTGCAGACGGCAAGAAATCCAGCCCTCCAGAACACGGACTTCCCTGCATCATAAGGCTCCATATCAGCCAGGTTTTTCAGATAACCAGAAAGAAGCTTCCGGTCGAATTTAGCATAAGAAGCATTTTCAAAATATCTTTTATAAACATCACTTCTTATTATCACATTCGGGTCCAGTTTTGACAGCTTTTCTTCAAACAGATCCATTGTTTTTCCAACGATCTCCGAAACAGATGAATAATCTCTGACATCAGGCAGAGATACACTCGTTCCATATCTTCCGGCCCGGTCATAGATTTCCATAGCTCCGGGGCAGTTAAGAATGTTAATAAATGTCTGTATGCGCTCAGATTCCCCGTTGACATTCCAGGAATCCGCAAGGGTATCCAGGATATAGAACTGTTCCAGATTGCGTTCAAATCCACCTTCATTACTGGAATCGCATTCCTGTAAGATCGCCACTGCCAGCCTGGGGAATCTTAATACACTGTTAAACAGATTTTTTTTCCCATTTGCCAGCAGATTATAGTATATCCGCATGTATTTGCTTTTTTCCCGTACTCCTACTGCTTTCACACAGTCAGCCAGTAGTTTAGGATCGTATGGGATATGCTCCGAAAAAAAAGAACCTAATAATGTCATTTTCTTAAGATCCAGGGTATTCTCTTCACCAAGTAGATTGATGGTTTCCACGGCTTCCGAATGGTTCAATACCTCAGTCGAAACGAGCTCACATGGATTCTCTCTCATATAAGCCGGAGAAACTCTGAGAAGCTCCACTCGGAGCCCCTTAAGGTTTTTAATGGCAGTATTTTTGTCACGTATACTTCTTAACGAATAGGTCGTAATATCGTGTTTCTTTGCAAGATCTAACAGTTCCAAATTTTCTCCCATGTTTTCTAAGTAATTCATCCTTAATCCTCCTTAAGCAGCCCCAGTTTATTCATCAGGACTGGTTTCGTAATATAATTGTTTTTATAGCAGTCCAGAAAGAACTTCATTAATTTACAGATCACTTTTTTTTCGGTAAAGATCTCTTTATCCTCAAAGTGTTCCTTATACACTTCCAATGAAGCAAGAGTCCGCTCTCTATCTGAAAAAACAAAAGGCGGAACTTTACCAGCGAAAACTTTAACCGCTTCCTTGACGGTGAGTCCCTGAAGTTCTTCTTCCAGCGACGCTTTCCGTATTTCTACTTCTCTCGCCTCCCGGTCCTGTCTTTCTTTCTCCTTCTGTTCTTCTTTTTGTTTCTTGATCTTTTGATAAGCCTCTTCGGAAAGAAAATCCCGGTCAAGAGCGTCCTGATATCCAAAATCACGCTGTTTTAAGATCCGGTACCACTCCTGGGAAATCTCTTCTCCGAGTATGAGTCTTGTTTCCGTATTTGCAATTAATCCCGCCATCAAAAGGTCAAGTCTGCAGATGTGAGAAATACGGACACAGAGTTCACACACAAGCCCCAGGAGAAGTTTCTTTTCTTCCGAAGAAAAACGCTGGAAACAGGTATCGGTCGACTTATTTGAATAAGCCAGACTTACCATCCAGCTGTCCTTAACAGCTGTTTTTAAAAATTCAGCTTCCTCGGAAGTAAACTGCCAGTTCCTGTCCTCGCAGAACTTCTGCAAAAAAGTGAGCTGGAAAGGATATTCCATGTTTCTTAAATACTTCGCAGAATCATAGTTATTTTCTTTATAATATCTATCCAGATCCAAAAAATTGGAAATAAACAGCGGATCAAGAAATCCTGTTCTGAAGAAACCTGGATTCTGGTAAATAAATTCCTTTACATCCTTCTGGAAGATTTCCTTTAATACTTCCTGTTTTTCTTCCAGGTTTTCACAGTTCTTGATCACTTCTGCATAGATCTGTTTGTTCCGATCAGCTCCTGTTGAGACATTTCTGTTAAAAGAGATCCCCTGAGGATTCAGATACTCCAACAGGCCTTTCAGCCAAAGCACATCCCCCATAACTGAAAGATCATGGTTTTTACATATACACTTCCATTTAAAAACATTATTCATGCTGTTATCGGAGGCATATCCGTTTTCATCCAATCGTCTGGTCAACAGATCAAACAAAAGATAGGAATTCTGGATATCAGGGATCTCTGCTGAAAATCCTTCCAGATAGAATTCTCTTGTAAGATTTTCCCCATCGATCTTTCTGGGCATTTCCATCTCCATCATTTTTTCAATAACTGGATTGATCGTGATCTCTTCTTTCTGTACAAACAAAGACTGGAGCCAGCGTTTCTTTAATCTCCACCATTTGATCTCTGAGTTGCAGCAGTAAGGCTTTTGATCCTTGATAAGCCAGATCCCGCAGTTCAGATTAAGGATATCCATTTCGGAAAAACCCATCTGTTCCAGGACCTTTTTGGAAGATTTCCCTACCGGTTCTGCATAGAGAGATTTTAAGGCAATAAGCGGCCCGGTCAGTCCCAGTCGTTTATAATCCTCGTCAGATTTAAACCTGGAATCTCCGGTATGGCATACCAGTTTGAAAGCAAACTTGATCAGGTGGATAAACAGATCAGCATCTTTTACAGCATCAAATCTGTTCAGGGCCTTCAACTCTCCGTCCATGTGAAGGACGATATCCTTTGCAAGGGTATAGTCCACAATCCCAAAATTCTTATGGACTGTCATCCAGTCAAGGAAACCGGCGGTTGTTTCCAGCGGAGTCTTGCTGACAGCTGTCAGGATCTGTTTTCTGTCGACCTTTTCATAAAGATAGAGTTCGTACAGCAGATACAAGTTATCTCCTGCTTTTTCCTTTGTCCTTTTTACAAAGTCTTCCAACTGGGTTCCGACGAACATCTCTTCCATCTGCTTTGCTGACAGAGTCTCCTTCATCCACAGTACGACCTCCATGGCAGAGATATAATCGTCATTGGATGAATACCCGTACTGTTCCATACGCTCCAGTACCTCACCAGGGTATCTGAAATGCTTTTTCAGTTCCAGGTACTCGGAACTGTTACTGTAAGCTGTTTTTCCGAGAGCTACATAGACAAGGTCTCTCATTCCTCTGTAGATAGTATCATTCATTTTTACATTCTCCTTTCGTTTTTGATACGGAAAGAAAATGAAGAACGGTGAAACAAAATAAAAAAGTGAATTCGAATTCACTTTTTTGTATTTCAAAATTTATTACTTATGAGAGCCAATTTAATTGATATGATAAAAAAACGAAATTATATGCGCAAAAAAAAGACATCCGCGGTTAATTCCGAACCCCGCGGATGCCCAAAAACGAAAGACAAAAAATGAATGGTATGAACAGCTGTCTTTGCTGTTCATGATATAAGTATACTTTGTTTTCAGGTTTGTATTTTCTGGTACGAAAAAAAAGTGCCTGAAAACCTGTCAGGCACAACAAAATCTGCTGAATTTAAAATAAATAGCCGAAATACAGACCTGCCGAATCCTTCAGAAGCTGAAAATTTGTAATTTTTATTTTTCCATATTCTTTTTCACTTTGGGAAAAAGGAGGTTTTTAAAATGAAAAATAAGATATTAAGAAAACTTTGTGTGTATGCGGTTTCTGCTTCCATGATACTCCCCGCTTCAGCTCCGGTTATGGCTACAACTACCACATCTGTTGTACGAGACTACTCTTTTAATTTGTCGGAAATGAATTACACCAATGCAGTTTTGTACGAAGGAGATTCCTTACAGTTAAGAACAACGCATCCTGCGTCAAAAATCAATAAACTTCCTGGCAGACTCACATGGATATCTAGTAATCCAAAGGTTGTTAGCGTAAGTTCCAGTGGAAAAATCACTGCAAAAAAGACAACAACTACTGGAGCTTTCCGTCCCTCCAAAGCATTTTCTGTTATTACTTTAAAAAAAGGGAACGTGGAAATCGCAAAATGTGCAGTTGATGTGATGCCACGGCTGCAGTTTTCTACAAAAACAAGAACTGCGAAAAAAGGAACTACTTTAAAAGTGTTTCTTCCAGATGCCGCTACAAGCAGTTCAAGCAGTAACAGCAAAGTAGTTAAAAATATGTGCAATACATGTTACGCTGACAGCCACGGAAATCATTACCTCAAATTAAAATGCCAGAACAAAGGAACCGCAACCATTACTTTCCAGGTTTATCCGAAAAATACTAATAAAAAAGTATATGTTTCCAAAAAAATCTTCAGATTTAAGATAACGGTAAAGTGATTTAGCAAAAAAAAGCTACCTCCGAATATATGTCGGAAGTAGCTTTTTTTGTTAATCGAGAGTATGAAACTTTTTCTCTACTCTTTTACCATATCTACAAAATCAACAAATTCCTCTCCATCATCCAAGGGTACTGGATTACCGTCCTCATCAGAGCAAACGACCTGTTCCAGTTCTTCTTTGCTCATTGATCTCCATTTTCCAGGTTCCAGTCCAGCGACTCCAAATATTTTTGTTTTTTCATCATCGATGACATCTACAACCAAAAATCCGCCTTCATAGATCATTATTGCACAGTCAAAAAGCAAGTCTTCACGATACTCCGCGGCTTTCTCCGGATCCTGCATAATAAAATCCAAAAGGACCATCGATACAATTTCTCCGGAAACCAGGCCCGAAATAAGCAGGCTGTCTCCAGCCGAAAGGATCTTGTCTCTCAGCATTCCTGCTTCTTTTAGCTCAACATCAGAAAGGGAACTCAAAGCTTCTGTTTTTGCAATCTCTTCCTGATAATCAAAATACGAACTAATGACCCGTAGTATGAATGGCATTTCATCATAGCAGTCTGCAATCTCCTGATCAAGACATCCTTCTTCGTCGGTATACTGATCTAAGAAATACTCACTAAACTCATACATTTCGTCCATTTCCTGCTGGGAGAAAGACTGATTCTTTTCTACCTTTTTTCTGACTCTGGCTGAATGCGCATCCAGAAAATCTGTGACTCTGTCTATATTCCACGGTTCCTCCGCGGTATATTTGATAAACGACTCCAGCATGGTTCCGGAAGGCAGGGAGATTGTATATTCTCCAAAATCAACCGTTTTCTTTTTCGCTTTTCTTTTGAGCTTATTACTCATCTGATCTCCTTTCCTGACACAAAGATTGTAATGATTGTCCAAATCTACTCCGCAATGCTTCATCCGCGGAACTTACTGGTTAATATGACAAACGGTTCTATTTTGTCCTGAACGCTACAATTTTTACTTTCTTTGTATCAAACAAAGATTTAAGCGGCATTTCCGTATCTATCCCGCAATATTCCAAAGCCCCGCTGCATGGCCAAAAACTTTCTGCCGGACAATTATCATAAATGTCATCATGACATTCATAGATCACTTCCTCTGCATCTCTTTCTGACACCTCGTCCTCAGGAAACGCTTCCTGCAGGCAGATCCTGACTGCATCCCTCAGAACATTTTCGCAAAGCGTGATCGTGTCGTTGGTAAGGGAATCCTGATATGTTTCATATGAAAAACCATGTCCACTGACATAGGTTGCTTTTGTGCCACCGGTATATTCCTCTTCCAAAAAATCGGCGATGGAAATGTTTAAATCTATATCACCGCAGTCCTTAAGTTCCCCGGAGGTATCGTAAGGACAATCTCCTCTTCTCCACTCATAGTGGGTGGCACAGGACGCTGCATCCCGAAGCATTCCGCAAAGCGTTGCAGCAAGACCTTTCTTTCTCTCATCGAAAATCCTTGTAACCTTTTCTGCAACCTCATCCAGGCTGTCCTCAATATATCCCAGATATTTTTCGTATCCATCTTCATTCTTTGCCATTGTTTTCTCCTTCTCGATATCCATACTGTTTTTGTAATCCTATTGTACCATACAACTGGAATATCCGCGGAAAATATGTCATTCCTTAAGCCTGAAGCTCTCAATAAGAAGAACAATGGCAAACACCGCCATGATCCCAAGCATTACGGACAGAAAGATTACTTTTGATTTCTGGGAAAACCTAATGACAATATCTGGGTGGTCTGCGTCAATTACAATGTTGATCTTGTCTCCTTTTCTGCAGGAGCCTTCGCGGAAGACCTTTTCCTCGTATTCCCTGCTATTGTACGAATATCTGCAGAGTAGCGTAGTATTCGTCTCCAATCTGCCGGGATATTCTACTGAAAGGATCTCTTTAACCTCCGCTTCCACAGAAACTTCCTTAATACCAAAATTTTGTACCAATGACCAGGCGGTCAATCCGACGATGAGCAAATATGCAGCCACAAGCATAGAATTTACAAATTTCATTTTTTTCCTTTCGGCTATGCGGACGGAATTACCTCCGTCCGCTGCTAATTAATAATCCTCAAAGTCACCGTATCCATAATATCCGTAGTAGCGGTTATATCTTCTCGCCTGCATCTCTTCATAGCAGTCGGAACACATACCGTACGGATAATTATAGGGCAGGAATCTTCCGCAGGAAGAACACTGTCTTCTCTTAAGTTTCTTTTTCTTTAAGATCGCAGTCAGTTCGTCGGATACTTCTTTTTTCTTCTTTCTCAGCAGTTCCTTGTTTGCATCCCTGGTATCCAGTTTGCCAAAGAGACGGATGAAGTTGTGGACAAGGTCATATTTCTGATACAGAAACTCCAGCTGCTGGATATGCTGACTGGTGTCAGTCATCCCGGATATACGCTTTTTCTCCCTTGCCAGAGCCTCGATCTCACGCGTCAGGTCGATGTTATTTTCTGCTGCCACACGTAATGCCAGTGTCTTCCACAGAAACAGGATATCATCGTTCTTTTCGTTGAACGGGATATTGATGAGCCGGTAGATCGTTTCCTTATCATCAGAATGGTTCTCCAGCCACAGACAGAGATCGATCTGCTGGTCGATATCCGTTTTTAAAAACAAGCTTTCTGTTTCCAGTTCATTCCATCGCTTCATCACACCTGACAGCTTTCCTTCTACGGCAACCAGGAAACCGGGGAATCGGATACGGGCAAAATCAATCTCTTCGGGGGACATCTTCATGGACTGGCGGATAAACTTCCGTCCCCCACATGCAGTAAACCGGCCTTCCTCATAAATCCCCTTACGGCCTGCACGTCCGGCGATCTGCTGTACCTCCTCCGGTTTTAAAAGCCGTATCTCATAACCGTCATACTTTTCTGTTTCCAGAAATACCACTCTTTTAATCGGCAGGTTCAGCCCCATGCCAATGGCATCAGTGGCCACTACGACCTTTGTTTCTCCATTTAAGAACCTCTCTGTCTCTGCCTTTCTGGTTTCATAGGGCAGGGCCCCGTAGATCATGCTGCACTCAATGCCTTTGCCCTGAAGCTCCGCAGCAACATTGATGACACTGCGCTTTGAGAATACGATCAATGCATCCCCGGGCTTTACGATATCTGGAAAACGGCAGTTGTCCGGATCCAGCTCCAGGGGAGTCATGCGCTCTCTCCTGTCAATCTCCACGATCTCATCCCCACAGTATTCGATCAGACGCTTTACAATATCCTCAGCATGTGGAGCCATACAGATATGGATCTCATCCGCACAGAGTCCAAGGATTGCAGCTGTCCACGCTCCGCCCCTGTCTTCATCCGCGATCATTTGACACTCATCAATGACGGCAACATCGTATCGTTTGTTCATGTCTGCCATTTCGATAGTCTCTGCTACATGGGAAGCACCTTCGATAAAAGCCTCCTCTTCGCCTGTCAGCAGGGAACAGTCCACTCCGGCATAATTCGTGTTCTCATACACTTCCAGAGCCAGAAGTCTCAAAGGCGCAAGGTAAACCGCCTCACGTGCTTCGCGAAACTTCTCCAAAGCGGCAAACGTTTTCCCGGAGTTTGTCGGACCGATATGCAGGATGAACTTTCTCCTTAACAGCCTGGCTTTCGGATACGCATCCTTGATCTGTTCAGGGATTGCCTCTACCACATCTTTTTTCATTTTCTCATATGCAATGAATTTTTTGGTTGCTTCGCAATAAGTATCATATGCTTTTCTCAAAGATTTTGAGACGTTTTCTAACGGTACGGCTTCCATCAACTCCCTGCATTTTGCGGAATCCTTAAAGGAATCCCGGGCCTGTCTGGTTTTCATTTTAAGCTGCCTTTGTGAAATACCTGGATTTTCTTCAAGGAGTTTTTCTTTTACTTTTTTTATGTAGCAGTCAATTACGTAGTCTTTAATCACAGCCCTGGCTTCATTGCGTTTACTGACAAATTCCTCAAAACTCAATATTTCTGACATGTTCATTTTCCTTTCGTTTTTTCTTTATTATAAGAAAATATGAAAAATATCTTTTCTCACACGAAAAATCCTACTTCTGTACTTCTCATACAAAAGCAGGATCAAATATATTCTCCGCGGATATGTCCCGAAAGCACACCGCCTTCCTGCAGATAAGTCATCCACTTCTCCACCTGCTCCTGTACGATCAGGGCAGTTTCATGGTCCGGATGGTCAGACAGGATCCGCTGGTAGTCATATGGCTGCAGGAAGGCTTCATCCAAAACATCGATCCGGATATCGTCCCTGTTTTTGGGAATGGTTACGGAAAAGGAAACATCAAAATCCCGGTAAAGTTTCTTTTTCGGAAAACGTAACATCCGGCAAAAATACCAGTTGTCTTTTCCATGATCGGTGAACCCGGTTTTTCTCATTTCCGGCTCAGACAGGATATGTGCCTGGATTTTTGCATTTACACAATTTCTGTTAACCTTTATTTTTTCTTTCATTCTTCATACTTCTTCCTTCTGTTTTCTCAAAATCCCGGACAAAATATGGATGACCGGAAGTATTGTATTTTAACAGCAGAAAACCTTTTCCTTCTGATGTGTTTTCGGATTCTCCAGCATCGCATACACCTGATTTCGCTGCGTATTCCTAAGTGGCTGTTTTCCGATCTTATTGTACAGTGTAGACCAAAGCATAAGTTCTTCCTTTCTCACCGCATTTTCTGAACAATATTGTTTGGCTTGATAAGATCAATGACATTCCGCTGTCTTCCCTGCAGAGCCGACGGAATATGAATATATAAAATTTTCCGGCTTTCGTCTTTTTCGCACATCTCAACAACGTAATATCGCTGATTAGAGTTCCAGGGACGTTTTTTGTGTATATCAGTGATCGAGACATGGTTGTCCTCACAGAATTTCTTATAATCCGCAACTGCCTGGTTGATCTTTTGCGGGTCCAGACTTCCTACATGGTCCATAATCAGCTTTCGGCAATAATAGACACGAAAATAGACATCACAATATATATCCGGATAGGATTTGATATATATGGCATCCGGCTCATCCAGTTCTACCTTGCAGTTTTTAATCTGATCCTTCCCTGACAGAAGCCCTGCGTTTTCTAGCGACTGGAAATACTTTTCGGCCTCATTATAATCATCAAACAGATCGTGCTCCAGATCGCTTAGATGTTCTTCCGGATAATAGTTCCCATTGTACTCTTCAGATGTGTATACAATATACTTGTCTTTGTACTTAACAAGAAAAACTCTTGCGGGTTCTCCATCACGTGAAAACGCCGTATTGTTCATACGAAAACCATAAATTCCATCTTTGACCGCTTCTGCGGACTCAAAAACCGCTTCCCAAAAATCCACTTCCGTATAGATCCCGATCTCATGATACTTGTCTTCAATCCGGCTGATCTGCAGGATCTGCTCAAGAGCCGTCTGTCCCGGTTCGTATTTTTTGTCGGAATAAATAATTTTGTAATACAAAAGCCGCAGCACACCTTTTTCCGAATTTGAAAATTTCGGATTCTTCCTCGGATGTTCTATCATATCTTTCAGTGAGTCCCTTAGCTGCAAAGTAGCAGCCTTCGGATAGTCGTTCACAGAAGAACAGAGTTGGATGCTGCCGGATTTATCCGTGCAGAGGAAAACGACAAACGGACCCCGGATTAAGATTAATTAAGAAAAACGAGATTTGACATTCTATGCTATTTGTTATATAATATATATCATAAATAATAAGTGAGATGGTTATAGAATATGAATTATCCGGAAGCAAAAAAAGAATACAAGCATTCTTCCCATCTTGTATATAGCTGCCAATACCATATAGTATTTTGCCCCAAATACAGGCGAAAAGTCTTAACCGATGAGATCGCAAAACGGGCAAAGGAGCTTTTTACACAGATAGCAGAAGAAAATGATTTTGATATCTTAGACATGGAGATCATGTCAGACCATGTCCATATACTGGCTGACTGTAATCCAAGGTTTGGTGTTGAACATGTTGTAAAGTTATTAAAAGGAAAGAGTTCCCGTATCTTACGGGATGAATTTCCTGAACTGAAAAGAAAACTGCCTACCCTATGGACGCGCGCAGCATTCATTTCTTCTGTCGGGGCTGTTTCTTTAAGTGTTGTACAGCAGTATATTGAAAATCAGAAGAACGTGTAGAAGAATTTAAGGAAGGAGGCCGGCATTATATGGCGAAAAGTACTACCCAGTCTTTCGTTGTGACAAGAAGGATCATAACCGGTAAGCGTGGATATGATAAACTGAATAAGATAGAGAGAATTACAGAACGTATGTATAATGCCGGTGTAAGACACTGTATCAAGCAGCTGGTCGAGCTGAAAAAAGATGTCTGGTATAAGTACTGCCTAGGACAGTTCTTTGCATGCAGGGATGAGAAAGAAAGCAAACAATGGAGCAGGGAAATATTCATATGTGCTGCCGCATACCAGCTTACCGAATACGACCTTCATGCGTACTTCGGAAGAGGCAAGGCTTCCGGATATGAAGGCGGGATCGGGATCAATATCGTACAGAAAACTGCTACTGCCCTATACAGTGCAGTTAAAAAGGCAGTCTTCGGGAAGAAGATCCACTTCCGCAAATATGAAGAAACATTTTCTTTTGAAGATAAGAAGGCTGCATCAGGTATTATTTATAAACCTGAAACCGATACTGTTACTGTTTGCGGCACCGTATTTAATTTAAAACCGGTCAGGGAGAGTGACATATGGCTTCAGGAAGCAATGAAACACAAGGTAAAGTATTGCCGCATCATCAGGGAACCTTTCGGGATTCACTACCGCTTTTTCTTACAGCTTGTTATGGAAGGTATCCCGCCCCAGAAGCATACGGTCGGAGCCGGAACAATGGCTATTGACCCCGGGGTTTCAACCATGACCTCATACAACGGGAGTAAACTTTCTTTTGAGGAACTGGCCCCGGATGTCAGCAAATATCAGGAGAAGGTCGTCAAGGAACAGAACCGCTTTTCAAAGCTGACAAGGATCAACAATCCGGAATGTTATGACGACGAAGGCGTACACATTAAAGGCATGCGGATCCAATATTCGGAATCCATGAAAAGGTCAAAGATGAGACTTCGTACCGCATACAGGAAACAGCGGGTATATGTTGGACAGTCAAATAATAAACTGGCCAATGAATGGCTTGGGGCCTCAGGCTCTGTAGTGAAGATTAAAACCATGAATTATAAGGACCTGCAGAAGAGATCTTCAAAGACTGAAAGACAGGATAAGAAATCTGTTGTGACAGACAGAACCGGAAGAAAGCGGAGTATCCGTAAATTCAAACGCAGAAAACGTTTTGGCGGAAGTATATTGAAGCATGCACCGTCAGGCTTTCTGTCTACGATCAAGAGAAAGGTCACAGCCACCTGTGGGGTTGTGGCTGATGTAAGCGCTTCAAAACTGAAAGCGAGCCAGTATGACCACGCCTCGGATTCATATGAGAAAGTATCGTTGAGTGACAGGGAGAAGATGATAGACGGACATATGGTACAAAGAGACTGCTACTCTTCGTTTATCATATTCCATGCAACTGATGAAAATAAACCTGACAGGGAAGGATGTCTGAATGGCTTTGAAAAATTCCTGGTATGCCAGGACGAACTGATAAAAGAAATGATACATGATAATTTCAGCAACCCGAATTTCGGGACGAAACTGATAAATATAAAAAAGCAGCTGCTCCATGAAGAGCCTGCTGCTGTATAACTGTTAATTAAGCTACAGGCTCAGCTGCGAGCCCGCCTTTGTATATGTCCTGCATATACAGTGTGAGTACAGGGATAAGCCCCATTTGCTTATCTTATGGAAAGCTAAAGAGGTAAAGTCCACCGTCAAATATAATCGTCTTATAACCCTGCAACACGGTCATTTCCGTCGGGTGCGGAGGATGAAAAAAGGTGGCGTATGGAGACGTCTAGCCGGTTCTCTTTCGGGAACCCGCCAGATTTATCTGTGCGGAGCAGTCAGAATATCCAGAATGCTCATGAGATCTTTTTTCTTATACATCTGCTCCTCCTTTCTGGAGCCTTCCTACATACATGCGGATACCCTCCGCGGCTTTTTTCTCCTCAGCCGTAAGTACTCTCCTGTCTGCAGGCTCAAACTCAAAAGTCGCAGGTTTTCCTATCTCCCTTAAGTCCGCGGATTCCGTATAAGCCTTCAGGGACAATGGAACGGTATATACCGGCTTCTCCGTATATCTGTTTGCCAGCATCCAGAGACAGTTTCTCATTTCTTTCAGGTTTGAAGTACAGGCAGCTGCCTGCGAATGATTCTTTTCAAGATATCCAAGCTCTTCGTTACGTTTTAAGATATCCAGGGAATCCAAATACTGATATAAAACATATCCAGAACCATTCCAACCAACCCGGAACCCCAAACGTCCTTCATCCCTGGGAATGAGATACATAACATCCTCTTCATCGTCGTAGAAGGGGAGCATATACTTGTTCGTCTCCGCATACAGGGAAAGCAGGTTCTGGTTCTTCTCCTTGATCGCAGTGTACTCTGCGTCATCCAGATCCCCGTAAAATACCTCCAGTAGTTCTTCCAGTACATCACTTTCAGGGGAACCGGACTGAAGGATCTCTTCCATCCGCGGAGACAGATCTATTTCCGTCTTGATAATCTCCCAGTTCTGTCTGTCAGAATTGTACAGCCAGCTCTGTCCGTCTTTGTTTTTTACAACTGCGGAGTGTACGGAAAACCCGTATGCTTCTTTCAGGATCCAGATGGCTGCTTCGTATTTACCACCATCTTTTTCTGCGCGGTATACAATCGGCGAGTATTCTCCTTCCAGCATATTATCCCTCAGATTAAAAAGGCTTTCTTTGTCCAGTGTAAAATCCGACACCGTCAGGCCCAGTATGGCTGTCATCCCCGGCAGGAACTTTTCTACCGCTTCCATATATTTCTGGACAATATCAGCATTCTCAGTCAATTTCAATTTTAAATCTTTTAATCCTTTAAGCATGTCTTCTCCTCCTTCTGCTTTTAAGATACTCTGCGGAAATTCTCGGTAATTCAATTACCGATGAAAGCAGGACGGTTTTTTGACCGTCACCCCTTCCCGAGAGGCTTTTCTGCTCCTATCGCCCAGTTCCCACAGTGATGCAGGATCCGGAGCCTTGATATACTGACCTGCTTGTATTTGGATGAAGTACAGATATAGTTGTCCTCCTTATCCTTTACATAGCAGGAAGTCCCGGTAAATCCGGTGATCCATCCTTTTTTCCCATCCAGTTCCACGCGGTCGAACAGACAGGCGGTCATGGAGGCTTTTTTCTCACCGCTTCCTTTTGTGACCGTAACAGACTTTGTGTTCTTATCGCTCCTTGAAGCAGTACGGTTTGGTTCCTTCCTGCCCTTCCGAGGGGTTTCTTCATGGAGGGAGCGTTTTTTTCTCCTTACCTGCTGGATGTGGATGACAGGCTCTTCATCCTTCACGGATTTGACTTCCGTCTTCACCAGCGCAATGGCAGTGGCATCGTTCCCATGGCTTTTCGGCAGTTCCAGTTTCTCCCTGTCTGCCTTTGTGATATTGCCGTAGGTAAACACCGCATCCGGGAATGCCTTCCGCAGACGCTTCTTCAGGATGTTCATAAACGTGGCATCTCTCAGACCCCTGGTAAACTTTTTCTGATCCTGCATCCACTGGTAAAGGATGCCTCCGGGCAAATGGTTTTCTGTGGTATGGCACTTACTGCATACCGCAGCCATGTACTTTGGATTATCCGATGCTCCCCTGCTCCTGTAAAGGATATGATGCACATGAAGCTTCCCGCCTTTCTTTTTACATACCCGGCAGGTATACCCGTCCCGGGCAAGGACATAGGCGCGCACATTTTCATAGTCATACTGCGGACCTTTCTGGTACAGTTCCCCGTGGATCTCCGGATCCTTCATCCTGGCCGGGTCAAAACGGCCCAGTTCGATGGAAAGCCGGTATCCTTCCGGGAGAAGGTCCAGGAGCTTCCGGATCCACTGGATATGATGGCCCGTTTTGGACTGCAGGGATGGCGGCAGCCATCCTGCCTGTCTTTTGGAAGTGAACGTGTTCTTCTGTTTCTTCCAGTGCCGTCCTTCCGCACAACGGAAACCCCGATGTGCTGCGACCCGGTATCGATCCCAAGATATCCGGGCTGTACGGTGCTGCCGGTCTTATAGTTCAGTTTTATCGTAAATGGGACCTTCCGGTAAACGGAAGCTTTCCCACCCTTCAGTAATAAACGGGCTTTCCTTTCAGATACAGGCATCAGCCGGCATCCGTTCAGCCCTACCACAAACACACTCATGGCTGGTCCCTCCTTATGTTATTATGGCAGGTACGCAAAAGTCCTGCCCTCCCACAGGGGAGTGTTCACCCTTCGACAATGTTCCGGATACTTCCTGCACCAGGTCGGTATCTTCTTCTCCGGGAAGACATCCGTTGCCTGAACCCTGTGCCGGCTTAGGTACCACCGGGTCGGGTATTGATATCTGGGACGTAGCACTAATGGTATCCTTCACAGCACGGAAGCTGTAAGTTCCGTTGCGCTTAGTCTAGTCAGCATGCCCTTTCAGGTACTACAGATAACTGATCCATACATTTCTGCATGCTCGGTTATTCTATAGCCGAGAAGCTGACAGGAAAACCCTCTTTACTTGTTGTCATTTTTACCGGCTCCTTTCTGTTTTTGCCATATCCATAATATGACATATTTGGTGGAAAAAGTTTTTCTGCACGAAAAAACCGCCCTGCACAGACAGGACGGCCAGACTTTTCTTATTTAGAATTTTTTTACATAATTTTTGACGCTTTCCAATGCTTTTTTCTCCGCAGCAGTAAAATTATCCTTTCGACCCCACGCACAGTAGCTGCGTCTGCCGATATGTTTTAATCCCGCGGATTCCGTATACGTGTCTAGGGATAATGGGATCGTATATACAACATCCTCTGTATATCTGTTTGCCAACATCCACAGACATTTTTTCATCTTTTTCAGATCCGGAGTACGTGCGACTTCGCGGAAATACTCAGAAAAACACATATCATCCGTATCGATCAGATCAAAGGGATCAAGGTACTGATACAGGACATACTCGGAACCGGTACATCCAACCCGGAAACCAAACCGGTTGTCATCCCTTGGTTCCAGATACAGCTTCCCATCGCCTTCTATATTGAGATAGGGGAGCATAAAGCGGCTGACCCTGTTGTACAAATCAAAAAGCTTTTTGTTTTTGGACTTCAAAGATTGATATCCTTTTTCTGTTATACCCCCGTCCATGGCACATATGACCTCCTCCAGGATATGCGCTTCCGGTGAATCCGAATCCAGCAGTTTTTCCAGCTTCGGGCTGATTATGAGGTCATCCAATCTTGTCCAGCATTTTTTATCAAAATCATAAAACCACTGGATGTTACCCTGGGATTTATCTGCCAGGATATGAAAACAGAACCCTTCCTCCTCTTCTTCCTCCAGCCCGATTGAAACACTGTATTCCGTATCTCCTTTTATGGCACGATAGACGATGGGGCCAAGTTCCCCCTGCTTCATATCCCTGTCCAGACTGATCAGGCTGCCTTTTTCAAGGACAAAATCGGATACATTTACCTCCATCAGTTCTGCCATCTGCGGGAGAAGTTCTTCTACGGCTTCCGCGTAGCAATACAGAATATCAGCTCCCCCCTCATATGCCCCTGCAAGTGCCATGATCTCCGCAGCAGGGTTGAAATTTCCGGCGTGGTGGCTGTTCTTTTTTGTAATATCAATGATCTTTGCCATATGATCCCTCCTTTACTGAAATATCCATTTTACGGCAGCCCGACAAAAAACTATTATTCATATTCTTCCCACAGCCGTTCAAAAGCATCTATTATTTTCCTCTGCTGAATGTTCTCCTACCATCTTACCATGAAGTTCAGCATTCAGCATCTTTTTTTCTCCTATATGTACTGTCATTTGACAATTTATTAAACAAACCAGCAATTTCCTTAAAGATCTCTTTCTGAACAACCACCTCTGATTCCTTTAATCCCAGAAGGTAATCTGCAGAACATTCCAGAGTCTCCGCGATCTTTACCAGTTCTTCGATTTTTGGGGACCTGTTTCCGCTGAGGTAACGGGAAACGGTAGATTCCGTCATCCCAATACTCTTTGCCAGCTGTCTTGTTGTAATATGTAATTCTTTCATCCGGGTCTTTGCCCGTTCACAAAATATAGTCATCTTCTCATCCTTTCTCTTGCCGCCGAACGGAACATCATCAAAAGCATCTCAGAAACCGGCCTTGTACGGTCATGCCTTTTTGCCTTTTTCGTACATTCCAGCTCACCACCACTTGAGGTATATACTCCGACATAGTATGGGATTTCCTTAGATACTTCCTGATACACGTCCTCCGGCATCACAATATAATTGTAGTCCCCGAGGAAATTAAGCCCATGACCGGAATGAAAATCTTCTACAGAGGATTTCACCTCATAGCAATAGAAGTCGCCCTTCTCAATCCCAGATACGCTGTTATTGACAGGCACAAATTTCATATAATCCACCCGGACCGCATGGTTGGTAGAATAATCAAAAGTTACCTCTTTTGCCCAATAGATCCGCGGATCATTATACGGATTAATCTTTTTTTCTATGGCCGCAGACAGCGTGGCCGTAATTTCTTTCCTATTACCCATCATACCTCTCCTGCTATCTTTTCTGCAAGTACCAGTACTACCCGGTTCATGATCTCCCGCTGGTCCTGGTTTTTGCGGATGGCTCCCATGATCTCTTCTTCCGAAAACACATACCCGATATCTGCCAGGAACTTTTTGACCATCGCCTTACTTTCCTGCTCGGAAAAAGGCAGCATTTCCTTTTTGATCGGAAACCTGCTGATAAACGCTTCATCCAGGATATCCAGACGGTTTGTTGCCCCGAGGACGATCACATCGTTGGGAAGCCGGTCAAACTCCTGCATCAACGTAATGGTCACCCTGCCGATCTCTTTGCTGGCTCCATCGCTCATGTCCTTACTCCGGTTGCAACTGATCGCATCCACTTCATCCAGAAGGAATACGCATGGGTTCGATGCTACATAGGTGAATGCCTTTGCGATATTCCTGGAGGTGGCTCCCATATAAGAGTCCACCGCTTTTGAGAAATTAAGATAGCAGAACGGCAGGCCTTTTTTGTATGCGATATATCTTGCAAACATCGTCTTTCCCGTTCCAGGAGGTCCATAAAGCAGTGTCGCATTCTTATAGGGCACCTGCAACTCCATTAGTTTCTGGGAAACAACAGACATACGCAGGATCCGTTCTGCAAGGTCTGTTTGCTCTTTTGTGACATAATACCTGTTTTCCTTAAAGGACAGTGCAGGATCTTCGCACAGAAGGATATCCTGAAGTTCTGAAGGCATACTAATCATGGCCGAGCCTTCCGAAGTCAAGATGTTCCGGTATCTGATACAGAACTCCCTGTTTTTCTGTGTTGCATCCTCTGCAATGGAAGCCAGCGCACACCGCTTTGCTTTTCTTATATCATTTTCCGCAACTGCGCGGATCATCTCTTTCTGGCAATCCGTTAACCCCATAGCTTCTCCTTTCTGCCGGATCCTCCGAATAATAGAAACAGTCTCCTGTACAAGCATCTTCTCCCAGGGGGCATTCATCCAGCTCCAGCGGACTTCTGTTTTCTTCATCCTTAAGGCAGAAGTTATCATCTGGCAGGCAGTAGATGCGCACTCCATTATATTTCATCTCCATCAGATTTCCAATTCCTCAACAGCATCACAGATATCTTCGTCATCGATGACCATATCATCAATCTCACCGGATCTCATTCTTTCCCTGATCTCTGCAAACCGCTGACGGGCCGCTTCCCTCTGTTCCTCGGAGACTTTCCGCGGAGGACTGACTCTGATCCATCTGACCGGCACATGACATACCATGGAACCATCTTTATTTTCAATTACATGAGTCACTTCATCCGGCCTTTCTTCCTTAAGACGGAGCAGCTTGTTTTTCAACGCTGTGGATGCCGGTGCAGTAATCTCCGCATATTCCCCGCCTTTTAACCAATTGATTGCAAATTCGTTCATAAAATCCCTCCTTTTCTTAATAATATGACAAAATGGCAAATAAATGTTTCTGTACGAAAAATGTATCATACAGGAGTTTTTTTTCATATTATCGGTAAACTGCGGGAATGATTTCCGCGGAGAAAGGAGAAACTACCGCTTTGAGAAAGTACTGCTGGGACCGCAGCCCGCACTGCTGTCTTTCTGAAAGCCTTTGGCATCAACAATGCTTCCACTGCTGCCGAAATCTATCAGTATATCGTTGAAACTCCCGGTAACTATCTGAAATACTTTTGGGGATATCTGAATTTCCTTGACCTGAAAACAGTCTGTCAGAAAAGACTTGGAGATGATTTTGACCTGAAAGAATTTCACCGCCGGATTCTGGAAATCGGACCTGTACAGTTTCCGGTTCTGGAAAAATACATGAAATAAACGAATTACTGCTCACTCGTTACGGTTTGACATTTTCTGTAAAACATTTTAGAATATTTATATCTGTTTGTAATTATTCAGCAGTCTGTTATTTTGCAGGATATTTTGACTCGCCACTGTAAGGGTACTGCTGAATAATTACCCAATATTTATCATTGGAGGTGACGTTCAATTATGCTTAATGTACCGGAAAATCTGTCAGGTGCAGTAAACAGACAGACCGTTCTGACTATCAACACTAAAAAAGTCATGGAACCATTGTCCTCACGCAGCATAGGCAACATCAATATCATGAGCCGCAGAAATCCTCCACATACCCGCTCTGCGCCGGTTACAGCTTCATCTTCTGTCAGGGCAGTCGCTCCGTCTGCTGCTTCATCTTCTGTCAGAACTACAGCTCAATCTGCCGCCAGAACTGTCCCAATCTTAAAAAATCCTGCTCGAAAGGGACAGAAGGTTTCTCTCGAAACCAATGCCCGGATTACAGGAATCCGGGCATATATGGGATGGGACATCACTAATCCTGAATGTGATGTGGATGTATCCGCTTTTCTTCTGAATAATACAGGCAAGGTTATCGGCGATTCCTGGTTTGTCTTCTACGGTCAGGAAACAAGTCCGGATGGAAGTACTGCTTTTTTTGCAGGTCAGGAACAGAATCGTGAGATCATATCTGTGGACTTTAACAGATTGAATCCGGCTGTATCCAGAATCGTTTTTGTTCTTACTATAAACGAAGCACTGGAAAAGCATCTGAATTTCAGTATGCTGAGAGATGCCTACATAAAGATCACCGATACTTCTGATACAGAGCTGGTAAGCTTCAAAATGGACGAATACTATTCCAACGTCACTTCCATGATGATCGGAGAAGTTTACCGACACAATGGAATCTGGAAATTCAATGCAATCGGAAACGGAGTCACAAGAGATCTCGCCGGCCTCTGCGAGCTATATGGGGTTCAGGTAATCTGAGAAAGGAAGGCACTATCATGTTGTCATTTGAAACCATCAACGAATTAACACTGAAAGTTACATGCACCGGTAGCGATGTTCTTTTTGTAAAAGCCGGAGCTTTTATAGCCGGAGATAATTGCGGTCCAAAGAATTACCGTTTTGAAAAGGTGCTTCTTGGTCCACAGCAGAGTATCGGGCAGGCTTTATTTGGACAGCTTGCCAGAAGAGTCACAGGAGAAAACATTCCGCTGATGAAGGTCAGTCTGAACGGTGATTCCGTTACATATTACGCCAATTACGGACAGCACGTTGTCATCTATCAGCTGGCGCAGGGCGAAACCATCTCCGTTGAATCCGAGAATATTCTGGCATTTACCCAGGATTGTGATTACAGCGTCCGTTTCATCGGTGTGGGTGTACTTTCCCAAAAAGGTCTTGCTACTTCCACACTTACGGCCAGAGGCAGGAATGCATATGTTGCCGTATTGTCAGACGGCAACCCTGTTGTACTGAGCAATGTTGGCAAGAATAATACCATTTCCGCGGATCCGGATGCTGTGGTCTGCTGGATCGGACATGGACACTGCAACCCGAAGATCACCGCGGATGTATCCTGGAAAACCTTCATCGGACAGGCTTCAGGAGAATCTTATCAGTTTGAGTGGAACGAGGCGGTAACTGTCATCATCCAGCCATCCGAACGCAAAGGCGGGATCCGTGTAAGTATGGACTGAACGAACAAAAAAGAGGCAATAATATCAACCTGATTGCCTCTTTTTTGGAATGATTTTTTACGTGCTTCCCCTTCGGGGAGTGCGGGAATCCCGCGACTTTAGTCGTGTGGAGGTTTCAATTTCTGTTCTGAAATTCCTTCTTGATAGCTTCCAGGCGGACTTTATCCTCCTCCCGTTTCTTTCTGGCATCCTCCTGGATCCTTCTTGTCTCTTCGATTCCATTTGTAATGGTTGCCCATGTCTTCT
>OBWY01000247.1_pt1 | contig 50738 bp, 54 predicted proteins | sample 1538081 | NCBI WGS metagenome assembly OBWY01 (sample SAMEA2580089, study PRJEB22360) | human gut metagenome | biome: human gut; feature: human-associated habitat; material: faeces | place: Denmark | collected 2008/2010
ACGGGAATCTGTGAACCGTGTCAGGTCGGGAACGAAGCAGCACTAAGCAGAACCTTCCGGGTGCCGTGAGGGTGCCTGGGCTGAGTTAACTGCAAAAGTAACGTTCATGGAGCGAGTTCGAAGTGTAACGCACGAAAAGAAAAATGCTATTGTATGGACAGTTTGAGATTGTCTATACAATAGCATTTTTACTATATCAGGAAATTTGATTTTCAGATACAAAAAGAAAAGGAGAGATATGTTATGAACATTGTTTTGGCGGCGATTAATGCGAAATATATTCATTCGAATCTGGCTGTGTACAGTCTGAGAGCGTATGCGCAGCAGTATAAGGATGAGATACAGATTGCAGAATATACGATCAATCAGCAGATAGACGATATTTTGATGGATTTATATAAGAAAAAACCGGATATCTTATGTTTTTCCTGTTATATATGGAACCTGTCTTATGTGGAAGAGCTGGTTCGGGAGCTTGGAAAGATATTCCCGAGTGTTCCAATCTGGGTGGGTGGTCCAGAGGTATCCTACGATACAAAAGATGTGTTGGAACGTCTTCCGGAAGTGACAGGAGTGATCTTCGGAGAGGGAGAAAAGACATTTTTGGAAGTGGTGGAGTATTATCACGGAAAAGATATAAAGCTTTCGGAGATTAAAGGAATTGCCTACCGTGGAGAAGAGGGAGAATTTTTACAGAATTCATGGCGTGAAGTTATGGATTTGAGTGAGGTTCCGTTTGTGTACCATGATATGGCAGATTTTAAGAATAAGATCATCTACTATGAGTCGAGCAGAGGATGTCCGTTTTCCTGCAGTTACTGCCTTTCTTCGATAGACAAATGTTTGCGTTTCCGCAAACTTGAATTGGTAGAAAAAGAGCTTCAGTTTTTTATCGATGAGGAAGTGCCGCAGGTGAAGTTTGTGGATCGAACTTTTAACTGTAACCATAAGCATGCGATTGCCATTTGGAAATATATCAAGGAGCATGACAAAGGGATCACGAATTTTCATTTTGAAGTGGCGGCGGATTTGCTGAATGAAGAAGAATTGAAGCTGATTGAGTCGATGCGTCCGGGATTGATACAACTTGAGATCGGGGTGCAGTCTACAAATGAACAGACGATTCGTGAGATTCGGCGAACGATGCGGTTTGAGGAAGTGGCACGTATTGTGCAGCGCATCAATCAGGGGGAAAATGTGCATCAGCATCTGGACTTAATCGCAGGACTTCCGTATGAAGGTATGGAGAGTTTTCAAAAATCTTTTGATGATGTGTATCGGCTCCATCCGGAACAGCTTCAGCTTGGATTTTTGAAAGTGCTGAAAGGTTCTTATATGGAATCGCAGAAGGAACGTTATGGACTTGTATATAAGAGCCGGCCGCCGTATGAGGTGCTCTACACAAACTGGCTATCATATGAGGAGATGATGCAGTTAAAGAGCGTGGAAGAGATGGTGGAGGTCTACTATAACAGCGGGCAGTTTTCGTATTGCCTGCGAAAATTGGAAGAAGAGTATGCATCACCATTTGTATTGTATCAGGAACTTGGCAGATATTATGAGAATCATGAACTGCATCTGATGAGTCATTCCAGAATTACAAGATATGAGATTTTACTTGGATTTGTCAGAGAGAAACATAAAGAACGCGAGAGACTTTACAGAGAACTTTTGACATTTGATCTGTATCTTCGCGAGAACGTCAAAAACCGACCGGAATTTGCGGGAGAGCATGAGGTGTCAAAGGACTGGCTGAATGCGTTTTATGAGACGGAATCAAAAGAGCATCAATATTTGATCGGATACGAAGCATACGATAAAAGACAGTTGCGAAAAATGACTCATATTGAAAAATTCCATTATGATGTACTTGGGAAATGTGAAGAAAAAGAGAAATTCATTTTATTTGATTATCAGAAAAGAAGCAGGCTGACGCACCAGGCGGCAGTAACTGAAATCGAGACGGAATAAGATTTCAACAATGTTTCTTGCAAAAATACAGTAAACAGTTTAAAATGTAAAGAAATGTATAAAATCGAGGTGTGATCAATGAATTTTTATGATAAAAAAGTAAGAAAAATCATGGCGATTACGATCATGATTATTATAGTGGCGATGGTTGCAACAAGTGTGATTCCATATTTAGTGTAGAGAGGATTGGTTATGCAAAAAACGACAAAGAATAGAAAGCGGAAAATGAGCGTAAAAAGGAGACGGAAAGTGTTTGCGACGGCGGGAATCATTGCGTTTTCGATTCTTGTTGTGTTGGGAATTGTTTATTTTGTCTTTCGAAGCCGGGTGAAGAGCACTGCGGACAATGAGATTTATAACAATGTCTATATTGAGACGGTGAATGTGTCCGGTATGAAAAAATCAGATGCAAAAAAAGCAGTGGAAGCAAAGATTAAAAAATATCAGGAGCAGAGCATTTCGCTTCGCATAGAAGAAGAGAATGTACAGGTGACATTGGGTGAGCTTGGTTTTACGATAAAAGATGTGGATAAGCTTGTAGAAAAGGCTCTTGCTTATGGAAAAGATGGAAGTATTTGGAGTCGTTATTTTGAAGTGAAAAAGCTTGACAAAGAAAAGAAAGTCATTTCCGCAGCATATCAGATTGACAGCGAGAAGGCAAAAGCAGTTTTTGAAGCAAAGGCACAGCCACTGGAAAAAGCGGCAACAAACGCGACGATTACTCGTGAGAACGGCGCATTTGTCATTACAGATGAAGTTCAGGGAAAGACGATTGATGCAGAAGCCTCAGTAAAATCCATTGAGACATATTTGAATAAGAAATGGAATAAGAAAGAGGCATCTGTAGATCTCGTGTCTGTCTCAGATGTACCGGATGTTACGCGGGAGCAGCTGGAGACGATTCAGGATACACTTGGAACATTTACGACATATTGTGGAAGCGGAGGCGGAAGAGTCCAGAACATTGAGTCCGGAACAGCACATATCAATGGAGCTGTGGTGATGCCGGGCGAGGAATACTCTGCCAACGCAGCGATGGAGCCTTATACAACTGAGAATGGGTTTACAGAAGCCGGCTCTTATGAGAATGGAAAGGTTGTGCAGAGTATGGGCGGCGGAATCTGCCAGGTGTCCACAACACTTTACAATGCCGTGATCCTTGCGGAACTGGAGGTGACGCAGAGACAGCCACATTCCATGCTGGTAGATTATGTGAAGCCATCTATGGATGCTGCAATCGCAGGTGACTATAAAGATTTGAAATTCAAGAATAATACAGAGACACCGATTTATATTGAAGGATATATATCGGGCGGGAATCTTACATTTACAATTTATGGAAAAGAGACAAGAAATGCGAACCGGAGTATTGAGTTTGTCAGCGAGACGCTGAGCACAACACCGGCAGGAAAGAAGTTTGTCGAGTCCGGGGACTCACTTGGCGTGATGACAAAGAGTGGTTCAGGACATACGGGAAAGACGGCGAGACTTTGGAAGGTTGTCTATGAAAATGGACAGGAAGTGAGCCGAGATATTTTCAACAACAGCACATACAGCGCATCACCGGTTACAGTGAATGTGGGAACGGCATCAGATAATGCGGAGGCTTCGGCGCTCGTCAAGGCGGCAATTGCCACGCAGGATGAAGGGCAGATCAACAATGCAATTGCCGAGGCGAAGGCAAAGATTGAGGAGGCGGCACAAAAGGCGGAAGAGGAAGCACAGAACACACAGAATGTGACACCGCCGGAAGCGCCGACAGAGTAAGGAGGAAGTTATGAAGGTAGGAAAAGTATCTCAGACCGTGTTAAAGCGTTCGCTTTTAAAACCATTACAATTTCATAGAGAAGAATCGATGTTTCCTCCGTCTGTAGAAGAGATGTGTTATGGGATAAAAACAGGAGAGGGGGAGGAAGTGTTATCTTCTATCGCTGTTCTATATGGAAACGAGAAAGATTTGGGCGTGTTTGCGCTTGCGCAGGCGGCGAATGATCTTGCAACCCGCGGGGCAGTGCCTGTGGCGGCAGCAGTATATATTATGCTCCCGCCGTATGCGTATGAATCGCGTCTGAAAGCGATGATTGAGTATGTGGAACGAGCGGGAAGCGCGCATGGTATTCAGATTATATGTGCCAAAGCGGAGACAAGTCCCGCAATCAATCAGGCAATCGTATATGTGAATGGTATGGGCGTATTAAAGAAGGAAGAACTTCTAAGAAGCTGTATGGGGAAACCGGGACAGGATATCGTGCTTTTAAAGTGGATTGCGCTGGAAGGAACATTGCGCGTGATGCGGGAAAAAGAAGAAGAATTGTCAAGACGGTTTATCCCGGCATTTTTGAATCCGATTCGACAGATGGAAGGAGAACTGTTCTCTGTCGATGAACTGCAGACTGCAAAAAAAGCGGGGGTATCAGCGATGCACCAGATTACCGAGGGCGGGATTCTGGCAGCTTTATGGGAGATGGCGGAAAGCTCCGGTGTGGGGATTGAGGTTGATTTGAAAAAGATGGCGATCAGACAGGAGACGGTGGAGATTTGTGAATATTTTCATCTGAATCCGTATCAGCTTACATCGGCGGGAAGTGTTTTGATCTTTGCAGAGGATGGCGAGAAGCTTGTAGAGAAATTCCAAAAAGAAGGGAGACAGGCGGTCGTTCTTGGAAGGACGACTGTAGATACTGCAAGAGTCATTTTGGGCGGCGAAGAGAAAAGATATCTTGACAGACCGGCGCCGGATGAATTATTAAAGATGTATGAGTCAAAGTAAGGAGAGTTTATGAGAACAACAATTTTAAAATATATCGAAAAGAACAGTCGTGTAGATTTGGGCGAGCTGGCAGTGTTACTTGGGACAGATGAGGTGACTGTGGCAAATGAGATTGCACAGATGGAAAAGGAAAAGATTATCTGCGGTTACCATACGTTGATCGACTGGGATAAAGTCGGAACGGAAAAAGTGACTGCACTGATTGAGGTGAAAGTGACTCCACAGAGAAATCAAGGATTTGACAGAATCGCAGAGCGTATCTACAATTATCCGGAAGTGAATGCAGTCTATCTGATTTCCGGAGGATATGATCTTCTGGTGACACTGGATGGAAAAACATTAAAAGAGGTGTCCCAGTTTGTATCGGAAAAGCTTTCTCCGGTTGAGGCTGTAATCAGCACGGCGACACATTTTATCCTGAAAAAATATAAGGATCATGGAACGATACTTGTGAAAAAAGCAGAATCAGAAAGGATGTTGGTGACACCGTAATGAGAAATCCATTATCACAGAAAGTGGTTGGCATTCAGCCGTCAGGAATTCGTAAATTTTTTGACGTGGTAAATGAGATGAAAGATGCGATTTCACTTGGAGTAGGAGAGCCGGACTTCGATACGCCTTGGCGTATTCGGGAAGAAGGAATCTATACATTGGAAAAAGGGCGCACATTTTATACATCGAATGCCGGTCTGAAAGAATTAAAAATAGAAATTTGTAAATACTTAGATAGAAAAGTGAACGTACAATATGATTACAATCATGAAGTGATCGTAACTGTAGGGGGAAGCGAAGGGATTGACATTGCACTGCGTGCCATGCTGGATCCGGGGGATGAAGTTCTCATTCCACAGCCAAGCTACGTTTCCTATCTGCCTTGCACAATTCTTGCAGACGGAGTTCCGGTCGTGATTCCGCTGCAGCATAAGAATGAATTTAAGCTCACAGCAGAGGAGCTTGAGGCCGCTATTACACCGAAGACAAAAATTCTTGTCATGCCGTTTCCAAATAACCCGACGGGTTCTATTATGACAAAAGAAGATTTGGAACCGATTGTGGAACTTGTGAAGAAGCATGATCTGTTCGTAATCTCGGATGAGATCTACTCAGAGCTCAGCTATAAAGGGGAGCATGTGTCAATCGCAAGTTTTGAGGGAATGAAAGAGCGCACGATTTTGATCAATGGATTTTCGAAGGGGTATGCGATGACCGGCTGGCGGCTTGGTTATGCGTGCGGTCCTGCGAACATCATCGAGCAGATGGTGAAGATTCATCAGTTTGCGATTATGTGTGCGCCGACAAACAGCCAGTATGCAGCGGTGGAAGCACTTCGCAACTGTGATGAAGAAGTAAAGGAGATGCGTGAGTCTTATAATCAGAGAAGACGCTTCCTTGTGCATGAATTCAAACGGATGAAGCTTGAATGCTTTGAGCCGTTTGGCGCATTCTATATTTTCCCAAATATCAAAGAGTTTGGGATGACGTCAGAAGAATTCGCGACAAGATTATTGGAAGAAGAAAAGGTGGCGGTCGTTCCGGGAACTGCGTTCGGAGACTGTGGTGAGGGATTCCTTCGTATTTCGTATGCATATTCTTTGGAAGACCTGAAAGAGGCGATTGGGCGTCTTGGCAGATTTATTGACCGACTGAGAAATGAAAGGTAATGTAAGATGTTGAATATTGTATTATTTGAGCCGGAGATTCCGGCAAATACCGGAAATATCGGGAGAACCTGTGTTGCTACAAACACACGTCTCCATCTGATCGAGCCACTAGGCTTCCGATTGAATGAAAAAGCGATCAAGCGTGCAGGAATGGATTATTGGGATGATCTGGACGTGACAACGTATATTGATTTTCAGGATTTTATGGAGAAAAATCCAGGAGCAAAAATTTATATGGCAACGACAAAAGCACCGAATGTATATACTGATGTGAATTATGAGCCGGACTGCTATATTATGTTTGGAAAAGAGAGCGCAGGGATTCCGGAGGAGATTTTGATACACCACAAGGAGGACAGTATCCGTATTCCGATGGTGGGAGATATCAGATCTTTGAATCTCGGGAATTCCGTGGCAATTGTATTATATGAAGCACTGAGACAAAATGGATTTCAGAATATGACAAAAGAGGGGCATTTACACCGTTTAGAGTGGGATTAAAGCCCCTCTTTTGTTTTGAAATATATAAAAAATAATATAGACGACAGAAAATTATCTTTTTTGTGTAAAAATTAACAATAAAAAATAAAAAAATACGACAAATTACTGGACGTAGATAATTATATGTTGTAAGATTGAGGTGACACTATGAAATACAAAAAAAGTGTGCACAGGACATTTGCATTGATTACTCAGCTGGGAATCAGCATGATCGTTCCGATTCTGCTGTGTGTCTGGGTGGGCGGATGGCTGGAAGAAAAGTTCAAACTTCCGGTTACGATCCCTTTTATTATATTGGGAGTATTGGCAGGGATGCGTAATGTTTATCTGCTTGTAAGACATGCGAATGAAGACCTGGAAGAAAAGAAAGAGGAAGGCAAAGATGAAAAAAGATAATACATTGTTGGAATTGGTTACCGGAATTATTCTGGTAGGTGTGGTAGTACAGATCGTCTGCCTGATTGCTTTTCCGAACGATCTGTATAATGCGATTGGATTGTGGAGTGGAGTGGCAATTGGAAGCGGAATGGCGATTCATATGAAGCACTCCATAGAAGATGCATTGGATCTTGGAGAGACAGGCGCGGTAAAACATGTCAGAATGACGTATGCACTGAGGGTGACGGTAGTTTTGATTTTGATGGGATGTGTATTCTATTTTGATTTGGGAAATCCTCTTACTCTGCTTGCTGGACTGATTGCATTAAAAATATCGGCGTATTTACAGCCGTATATGCATAAACTATTTTTAAAATTAAAAAAATCTAAGTAAAGGAGGGGAATTATGTGGGAAATGGATTAGGGATAGTTGCTGCAAAAGAGGCTGACTTTATGATACACAGCCTTTTGAAGTTTGAACTGTTCGGGCAGGAGCTATACCTTACGACGACGCATGTCAGTATACTGATCATATGTCTGGGACTGATTATACTTGCACTTATCGCAAGGGTAAAATTGCAGGATACTGACGGGAAGCCGGGAAGCTTTCAAAATGCAGTGGAATACGTTGTAGAGATGCTGGATGGCATGGTGAAAAGTGGCATGGGCAAAAAAGGGATTCCTTACCGAAACTATATAGGGACCTTGTTTTTGTTTATTTTGTTCAGTAATCTCTCGGGACTTTTGGGATTGAGACCACCGACAGCAGATTATGGAGTTACATTTCCGCTTGGTGTGATCACATTTTTCCTGATACAGTTTAACAATATCAGGTATAACAAAGTTGGAGCGTTCACCAACTTGTTCAAACCACTGCCGTTTTTATTCCCGATCAACCTGATTGGGGAGATTGCCGTTCCGTTTTCGTTGTCACTTCGTCTCTTCGGAAACGTCTTGTCAGGAACGGTTATCATGGCCTTGCTGTATGGCCTGCTTTCGCAGATTGCAATCATATGGCCAGGTTTTCTGCATGCCTATTTTGACGTCTTTTCAGGGGCAATCCAGACATACGTATTTTGTATGTTGACGATGGTATTTGTAAGTGATAAGATACCGGATTAATTTAAGAGTAAAATTAGAAGAAGATTTTTAGGAGGAATTTATTATGAGTCAAATTACAAACGAAGCATTAATTTTAGCTTGTTCAGCAATTGGAGCGGGGTTAGCGATGATCGCAGGTATCGGACCTGGTATCGGACAAGGTGTGGCAGCCGGACACGGTGCGGCAGCAGTAGGAAGAAATCCGGGAGCAAAATCTGATATTACATCTACAATGTTACTTGGACAGGCAGTTGCGGAGACGACAGGTCTTTACAGTCTGGTTATCGCATTGATTCTCTTGTTTGCAAACCCACTGTTAGGAAAGTTGTAAGAAAAATAAAAAAGAAAACGAGAAGGAAGGAGGCTGAACCTTGGATCGTTTATTTACACTCGACGCACAGTTTCTGTTTGATGCGGTTGTGCTTGGCTTGAGTATGCTGCTTTTATTTACGATTCTTTCGTATCTTCTGTTTAATCCGGTCAGGAGTCTGCTTGAAAAGCGCAGACAGCGTGTTCTGGATGATCAGGAGACTGCAAAGCGGGAAAAACAGGAGGCAATCGCATACAAAGAAGAGTATGACAGAAAGCTGAAAGAAGTAGATAAAGAAGCGCAGGAGATCTTAAGCGCTGCGCGCAAAAAAGCGATGCAGAATGAGGCAAAGATCGTTGCGGAGGCAAAAGAAGAGGCAGCCCGTATTATAGAGCATGCCAATGCCCAGATTGAGTTAGAAAAAAAACGGGCGTTGGATGATATGAAACAGGAAATGATTACCATTGCATCTATGATGGCAGGAAAAGTGGTAGCAGCTTCGATTGATACAAAAGTACAAGAAGGTCTTATTGATGAGACGTTGAAAGAGATGGGTGATCATACATGGCTAAGTTAGTTTCGAAGACATATGGAGATGCACTGTTTGCAGTCGCCTGTGAAGAAGAGCGCATTGACGAATTCTTTGAGGCGGCAGTGTGTGTGGTGGATAGTTTGTGGGCAAATGAAGAATTTAGCAAACTGATGAATCATCCCAATATTGGAAAAGAAGAAAAAATAAAAATTGTCGAGGAGACATTTTCGCAAAAGATCCCAAAAGAGATCATCGGACTGATGACGCTTCTCATCAAAAAAGGGCATGCGAAAGATATGTGTGCCGTGTTCAAATATTTTATCGGACTTGTGAAAGAAGAGAAGAAGATTGGAAGTGCCCGCGTGGTGACAGCAATTGAACTGAGCGGGGAGCAGAAAGAAAAGGTAGAACAAAAACTTTTGGAGACGACCTCTTATGAGAAGTTCGAGATGAATTATGAAGTGGATGCGTCGCTGATTGGCGGCATGGTCATTCGAATCGGGGATCGCATTGTTGACAGCAGTATTCGGACAAAGCTATATGAGCTGTCGAAAAATTTAAGAAAAATTCAACTATAAAACAGAAGGAAGGTGGATTCGCTCCATGAACTTAAGACCAGAAGAAATCAGCTCTGTCATTAAAGAACAGATTAAAAGATACGCATCGGAGTTAGAAGTATCGGATGTGGGAACGGTTATTCAGGTAGCCGATGGTATTGCACGTATCCACGGACTGGAAAATGCGATGCAGGGAGAGCTGTTAGAGTTCCCTGGCGAAGTGTATGGTATGGTGCTGAACCTGGAAGAAGACAATGTAGGTGCAGTTCTTTTAGGGGATCAGAGAAATATCAACGAGGGAGATACGGTAAAGACGACGGGAAGAGTAGTGGAGGTTCCGGTAGGGGACTGCATGCTTGGACGTGTCGTGAACGCATTAGGACAGCCGATTGATGGAAAAGGACCGATTCAGGCGACAAATTTCAGACAGATAGAAAGAGTTGCTTCCGGAGTTATCGCGCGTAAATCTGTAGATACGCCGCTGCAGACCGGAATCAAGGCGATTGATTCTATGGTTCCGATTGGAAGAGGACAGCGTGAGCTGATCATCGGGGACAGACAGACAGGAAAGACTGCGATTGCGATTGATACGATCATCAATCAAAAAGGGCAGGGAGTAAAATGTATTTACGTTGCCATTGGTCAGAAGGCATCTACAGTGGCAAATATTGTGAAGGTATTTGAAGAATACGGGGCAATGGATTACACAACCGTTGTCGCATCAACGGCAAGTGAGCTTGCACCGCTTCAGTACATCGCACCGTACTCAGGATGTGCGATGGGAGAAGAGTGGATGGAAAATGGAGAGGACGTACTGATCGTGTATGATGATTTATCCAAACATGCGACAGCTTATCGTACCCTTTCCTTACTTCTTCGCAGACCGCCAGGACGTGAGGCTTATCCGGGAGATGTATTCTATCTGCACTCCAGATTATTGGAACGAGCAGCCAGATTATCAGATAAATTAGGCGGTGGTTCATTAACTGCGCTCCCGATCATTGAGACACAGGCAGGTGATGTATCTGCTTACATTCCGACGAATGTCATCTCAATCACGGACGGACAGATTTTCCTTGAGACAGAGATGTTTAACGCCGGTTTTAGACCTGCGGTCAATCCGGGGATCTCTGTGTCGCGTGTAGGCGGTTCGGCACAGATCAAGGCGATGAAGAAGATTGCGGGACCGATTCGTATCGATCTTGCACAGTACCGTGAACTTGCGGCATTTGCACAGTTTGGATCTGAATTAGATGCAGATACAAAAGAACGACTTGCACAGGGAGTACGAATCAAAGAAGTATTAAAACAGCCGCAGTACAAGCCGATGCCGGTAGAGTATCAGGTAATCATCATCTATGCGGCGACGAGAAAACATCTGCTTGACATTGCGGTGGAAGATATTTTACGTTTTGAGACAGAACTGTTTGAATTTATCCAGACAAAATATCCGGAGATTCCGGAATCAATTAAGACGGAAAAGGTTATCACAGAAGAAAATGAAGCTACGCTTGTAAAAGCGATTGAAGAGTTCAAGCTACAGTTCACACATCAGTAAAAAAGGAGGAAGACGATCATGGCATCCATGAGAGAGATAAAAAGACGCCGCGGAAGTATTCAAAGTACGCAGCAGATCACCAAAGCCATGAAGCTTGTTTCGACTGTAAAGCTGCAAAAAGCAAGAATGCGTGCAGAGAACTCGAAGGCGTATTTTGAATATATGTATCAGACAGTGACTTCCATGCTTGCGAAGGCGGGCAATATAGAGCATCCGTATTTGCGAAAAAGTGATTCCAAAAATGTTGCGGTTGTGGCAGTGACCTCAAACCGCGGTCTTGCGGGCGGATACAATGCAAATATTGCAAGACTAATCGTGGAAAGCGGGATAGAAAAAGAACGTATCCGGCTTTACACAGTCGGCAGAAAAGGCGTGGAAAGTCTTGCAAGAAAAGGATATCAAATTGCAGAGGATTACTCGGACATCATTGACGAACCGACGTATGCAGATGCACGCCGGATCGGGGAGAGACTGCTTGATGATTTCTCAAAAGGAGAAGTCGGAGAAATCTATGTGGCGTATACAGAGTTTAAAAATACGGTCAGTCATATTCCGAAGCTGATGAAACTGCTTCCGGTGAGTGCAGAAACTGTGCCTGCAGAAGAAAAGAAAGAGTCCGTATTGATGAATTTTGAGCCGAATGAAGAGGAGGCGATCAGTCTTCTCATTCCGAAGTATATGACGAGTATTTTGTACGGCGCTTTTGTGGAGGCGGTTGCAAGCGAGAACGGCGCCCGTATGCAGGCGATGGACTCTGCAACAAACAATGCAGAAGAGATTATTGATGATTTGGAATTAAAATATAATCGCGCCCGTCAGGGAGCGATCACACAGGAATTAACAGAAATTATAGCCGGAGCGGAAGCTATCGGATAGAGGAGTGAAAAAATGGCAGAAAAAAATATAGGAAAAATCACTCAGATTATCGGTGCGGTCTTAGATATCAAATACGCAGACGGACATCTTCCGGAGATTAACGAAGCAATCGAGATCACAAGACAGGATAAAAGCAGACTTGTGGTGGAGGTTGCACAGCATCTGGGAGATGATGTGGTGAGATGTATCGCCATGGGACCGACGGACGGTTTAGTCCGAGGGATGGAAGCGGTTGCCACAGGAGCTGCAATTTCCGTGCCGGTAGGAGAGAATACACTGGGGCGTATCTTTAATGTCCTCGGTGAACCGATTGATGAGAAACCGGCTCCGACAGATGTTGAATATGAGCCGATTCACAGAAAGGCTCCTTCGTTTGAGGAACAGGCAACTGAGGCGGAGATGCTTGAGACAGGTATCAAAGTCGTAGACCTTCTCTGCCCATATCAGAAAGGTGGAAAGATTGGTCTGTTCGGTGGAGCTGGTGTGGGAAAGACAGTGCTGATTCAGGAACTGATCACAAATATCGCGACAGAACACGGTGGATATTCTGTATTTACAGGTGTCGGAGAGCGTACAAGAGAGGGAAATGACCTTTATTATGAGATGCAGGAATCAGGAGTAATCAATAAGACGGCGATGGTGTTCGGGCAGATGAATGAGCCGCCTGGAGCGCGTATGCGCGTAGGGCTTACAGGTCTTACGATGGCAGAATATTTCCGTGACAAAGGTGGAAAAGACGTACTTTTGTTTATCGACAATATTTTCCGTTTTACACAGGCAGGATCGGAAGTGTCCGCGCTTTTGGGACGTATGCCTTCTGCGGTAGGATATCAGCCGACATTGCAGACGGAGATGGGGGCTTTGCAGGAGCGTATCACATCGACAAAGAACGGATCAATCACGTCTGTTCAGGCTGTCTATGTGCCTGCGGACGACTTGACTGACCCGGCTCCGGCTACGACATTTGCCCATCTGGATGCGAAAGTCGTACTTTCCCGTGCAATCACAGAGCTTGGTATTTATCCGGCAGTAGATCCACTTGACTCTTCGTCGAGAATGCTCGACCCGAATATCGTGGGCGAAGAGCATTACAAGGTGGCGCGCGGTGTACAGGAAGTGCTGCAGAAATATAAAGAATTACAGGATATTATCGCAATGCTCGGTATGGATGAGCTTTCAGAGGAAGATAAGCTCACTGTATCACGTGCGCGAAAGATACAAAGATTTTTATCTCAGCCATTCTTTGTCGCGACACAGTTTACAGGGCTTGAGGGGCGATATGTGCCAATCAGTGAGACAGTACAGGGATTCAAAGAAATTTTGGAAGGAAAACATGATGATATTCCGGAAGGTTATTTCTTGAATGCGGGAAATATTGATGACGTACTTGCCAGAGTAAAGTAGAGGTGTGTGCGCATGGCAGAAAATAATATGTTTGAGTTGAAAATTATTTCTCCGGAGGAGATGTTCTACGAAGGGGAAGCAAGCTTTTTGGAATTCACATCTGTGGGCGGCGATATGGGAGTTTACAAGAACCATATCCCGCTGACGACAATTCTGGAGCCTTGTGTGATGAAGATACACAAGGGCACAGAGATGAAAAAAGTAACTGTGTCTGGTGGCTTTGTGGAAATCCTGCAGGAGAAGATCACAGTGCTTGCCGAAGGTGTGCAGTGGACTGAAAAGGTGTCTGTTTAATTACGGACATCTTTTTTCTTGCTAAAAGAGTATATAACAAGCTATAATATTAGTAAATAATGATGCGGAAAGGAAGTGAGAAAGTGGGATTTAAACCGTTTCCAATCGGAGTGGACAATTTTAAGGAAATGATACAAGAGGGGTATTATTACGTAGATAAAACGTTGTTGATAAAAGAACTTTTGGATATGCGGGGAAAAGTTAATTTGTTTACAAGACCAAGGCGTTTCGGTAAGACACTGGGACTTAGCATGTTACAGTGCTTTTTTGAAAAAGATTACTGTGATGCTCGGAAGCTTTTTCAGGGGTTGGAAATTATGGCTGCCGGGGAAAAGTATTTAAAGCACATATCGAGATATCCGGTGATCAGTATTTCACTAAAAACAATGAAGCAGGCGAATTTCGACTTGTCTTATATACAGATGAAGAAAATGATTGCCGAGGAATTTGGCAGACATGAAGAACTTTTGAAAATTGGGAAATTGACGGAAGAAGAAAAAGAACGCTTTCTTGCAATACGCGATGTTAAGGGAACGGATGCAGATTATCTGGATGCACTGCGTTTTCTGTCAGCTTGTCTGGCGAAAAGTTATAGAGAAAAAGTAATTATCCTGATCGATGAGTATGATGTCCCACTGGAGAACTCTTATTTTGGAGGCTTTTATGAGAAGATGATTCCGCTGATCAGATCTCTTTTTGAGTCAGCGTTGAAGACGAATGACAGCTTGGAGTTTGCTGTGATCACAGGTTGTCTTCGAATCTCGAAAGAGAGTATTTTTACAGGATTGAACAATCTGAAGATTATCTCCATTACGAATCCAATGTATTCAGAGCATTTTGGTTTTACACAAAAAGAAGTAGATGAGATTCTTGCATTTTATGATAGAAGTGATTTCGCGGATGTAGTGAAAAGATGGTATGATGGATATGTATTTGGACGGACGGAAGTATATAATCCCTGGAGTGTATTGAATTATGTGGAGTTGATTTGGGCAGATATGACATCTTTACCAAGACCATTTTGGGCAAATACAAGTTCGAACAGTATTGTGAAAACTTTAGTAGAAAAGGCGGATATAAAAGTAAAACAGGAGATAGAGCTGCTGATCCAGGGGGAAAGCATTGAAAAACCAATTCACGAAGATATTACGTATGAGGATATCGGAGTGGAGGAATCAGAGGAAAATATTTGGAATTTCTTGTTTTTTACAGGCTACTTAAAGAAAGTGGATGAGGCGCTGAGAGATGGGATTCGTTATATTTCGATGAGTATTCCGAATGAAGAGATTCTCTATATCTATAAAAATACGGTGCTTTCCTGGTTTGGGAAAAAAGTAAAAAAGAAAGATTTTTCAGAGTTGTATCGATATGTAACAGAGGGCGAGGTAATTGGATTAGAAAAAACGATTTCAGAGCTTTTGCGTGAAGGGATTAGTTTTTACGACACAAAAGAAGCTTTTTATCACGGATTTCTCATGGGTATTTTTGGCGGAATGGGAGACTATTATTCTTACTCCAATCGTGAGTCCGGTGATGGAAGATATGATATTTGCCTGAAAAGTATGGATGTAGAGAAACCGGTGATCCTTTTTGAGCTGAAGGTGTCTGAAAGCTTTCACCAGATGGAAAAATGTAGCTTGAAAGCAGTGGAGCAAATCAGAATGAAGCATTATGAAGAAGAATTTTTGCGTGATGGATACCGTGAAGTACTATGCTATGGCATTGCTTTTTATAAAAAAAATTGTAAAATTACAGTAGAAAAACAAAAGATAGAATCGTAAAGTATAAGGAGGAAGAAAACATGTTTTGCAGAAATTGTGGAAAACCGATTGATCCGAATGCTGCAGTGTGTATAAACTGTGGATTTTCGAATGGAACTGGGGATAACTATTGCCCAAATTGTGGAAATGCTACCAATGTCGGGATGACATATTGTACGATGTGCGGAGCGAGTCTTGTGAATCAAAGACCTATGGTGGAGCAGAAATCAAAGCTGGCAGGAGGACTGTTAGGTATTTTTCTCGGCTCGCTAGGTGTGCATAATTTTTATTTGGGATATACAACAAAAGCGGTTATTCAGCTTGTTCTGACGGTGGCAACCTGTGGAATCGGAAGTATTATTTCAGGAATATGGGGATTTATAGAAGGAATTTTGATCTTGACCGGCAGTATCAATACAGACGGAAGAGGAATTCCGCTGAAAGAATAGAACATCTCAAATATTTTGGCATACTATATACTAGAGCGTATATAGAAATGGAAGTGCAAGCCTGTGGATTACCGATTACCATATTATATGGCATACCCGATGCCCTTACAATATGATGACGAGCGAATAGAACAGCGTGATTTTGAGTATATGAAAAGCATGTATCCGGAGACAGCAAAGAGGTTGCTGCCTTATGTGGAAGATGAGTGTGACAGGATGGCATATGAAGGCAGTGTTGTCTATGATGAATATCCGGATCAGCTGCAGATGCGTATGATGTGCAGAAGAATTTACGACAGAGTGAAAGAACTGGATGGGATAGAGCCGGAAGAAATGCAGATGGAAGCACAGGAACATATGGGGATCAGAAGACGCCGGAAAGAGGACTGGTTGGGAGATATGATTCAGATTATGGTGTATCAGGAGTTATTCCGGCGAAGGTGCGACCATAGAAAATGCCGAAGGAATTTTTATTTCTGATTGAATAATGGAATGGAGAGATACATATGAAAAATATTGTTTTGATTGGAATGCCTGCTGTAGGGAAAAGTACGGTAGGTGTTGTAGTTGCCAAGCGGCTTGGATATGAGTTTGTGGATACGGATCTGCTGATACAGAAGCAGGAGAAGCGATTGCTCAAAGAGATTATCGCGCAGGAAGGAAATGACGGATTTCTTGCAATAGAGAATCAGGTTAACCGGGACTTGGATGTGGAAAATGCGGTGATTGCACCGGGGGGCAGTGTTGTATATTGCGAAGAAGCAATGGAACATTACAAAAAAACGGGAACAGTTGTATATTTAAAGGTATCCTATGAGACAATAAACAGAAGAATCCAAAATGCGAAAAGCCGTGGAGTTGTCTTGAAAGAAGGGCAGACTTTAAAGGATTTATATGAAGAAAGGGTTTGCCTATTCGAAAAGTATGCGGATTATACAATTTGCGAGGACGGATTAACAATTGAAGAGACGATAGGAAATGTATTGAAGTTATTTGAAGAATAGGAGGCGCAGACCTCCTATTTCGGTTTATATTTGGAAAAATAATTTTACAAAAATACATTTTGTGTTATAATAGCAAAGAAGTATAAATAAAACTGGGAGAAGTATGACTGAAAAAGTTTCAGCATGGAATGGAAATCTGATAATTGAGGTGTGAAATGGAACAGTATATTATTAAGGGTGGAAATCCGTTAGTAGGGGAAGTAGAGATAGGCGGAGCAAAGAATGCAGCATTAGCTATTTTAGCAGCGGCAATTATGACAGATGAGACTGTTACGATAGAGAATTTACCGGATGTGAATGACATCAATGTGTTGTTGGAAGCGATGGCAGGGATAGGAGCCACGGTTCAGCGTATAGACCGACATACAGTGCGGATCAATGGAGCCGGTGTGCAGGATTTTAGTATTGAGTATGACTATATCAAGAAGATCAGAGCATCTTATTATTTACTGGGAGCATTACTTGGAAAATACAGAAGAGCTGAGGTGGCGCTTCCTGGGGGCTGCAATATCGGAAGCAGACCGATTGACCAGCATTTGAAAGGTTTTAGAGCATTGGGCGCCGAGGTTGAGATTGAATATGGAAAGATCATTGCCGAGGCAGAGAGATTAGAAGGAACACATCTTTATTTTGATGTTGTGAGTGTTGGAGCCACAATCAATGTGATGATGGCAGCAGCGATGGCAGAAGGTGTTACGATTCTTGAGAACGTTGCGAAAGAGCCACATGTAGTGGATGTTGCGAACTTCCTGAACAGTATGGGAGCGAACATCAAAGGAGCCGGAACAGATGTGATCAAGATCAAAGGTGTTGAAAAGCTTCATAAGACGGAGTATTCGATTATTCCGGATCAGATTGAGGCAGGGACATTTATGTTTGCGGCGGCAGTTACAAAAGGAGATGTGACTGTTTTGAATGTCATTCCAAAACATTTGGAGGCTACAATTGCGAAGCTGGAAGAGATTGGGTGTGAGATCGAAGAATTTGACGATGCTGTACGTGTAGTTGCGAAGACGCGTTTGAAGCACACACAGGTAAAGACGCTTCCGTATCCGGGATTCCCGACAGATATGCAGCCGCAGATTGGTGTGACACTTGCGCTTTGCGAGGGAACAAGTATTATCGCAGAAAGTATTTTTGAAAATCGTTTTAAATATTTAGATGAGCTGGCACGTATGGGAGCGGTCGCTAAGATCGAAGGAAATTCTGCAACGATTGAAGGTGTTGAGAGATTTTCGGGAGCGAGAGTAAGTGCTCCGGATTTACGTGCGGGTGCAGCGCTTTGCATCGCAGGACTTGCGGCGGATGGAATTACGATCGTGGATGATATTGTTTACATTCAGAGAGGATATGAGAGATTTGAAGAAAAACTCAGAAGTCTCGGCGGAATAATAGAACGAGTATCCAGTGAAAAAGAGATTCAGAAGTTCAAGTTGAAAGTGAGCTAAAACAGAAGAGCGAAAGGGGTGAATGTATTGCATTCACCTTTTTGTACATTAAACAAGAAGGAGTAAAAAGAGATGGCGGAAGAAAACAAAAAGAAACATCATCGGGGAAGAAGAAAGAAAAAGGGTGGAAGCAATATTGTTTCAAATATCATCCTTGTGATTGCGATTGTAGTGTTTGCGGTTTCGGCGTACAAATTATATGGTATTTTTTCGGAGTACAATAAAGGTGACAAAGAATACCAAAAGATTCAGGATCTGGTCATTAATACAGAGAAAAAAGATGATACGAAAGAAGAGACGTTTTCTGTTGATTTTGAAAAATTGCTGGAGATGAATTCCGATGTGGTTGGATGGATTCGGTTTGACGAACCGTCAGAGATCAATTATCCGGTCGTTCAGGGAAGAGATAACGAAGAATACTTAAAAAGAACGTTTGAAGCAAACACAAATAAATTAGGAACACTGTTTGTGGATGTGAACAATCCGGGAGATTTTTCGGGAAGAAATACATTTATTTATGGACATAACATGAAGAATGGCTCCATGTTTGCGCAGTTGCTGAAATATAAGGATGACAGTTTTTACAAGGAACATCCATATTTTTATATCTATACACCGGACGGAAAAGTAAGAACATATGAGATTTTTTCGGCAGGCGTGGTAAAAGATACTTCTGACAGCTATATTATGGACTATGCAGATGATGCGGCGTTCCAGACTTATATCGATTACATAAAGCAGCGGTCGGCGTACCCGACAAGCGCCGAGGTGACGACGGCGTCTAAGATTGTCAGTCTGTCAACATGTACCAATGTCAGAGATGATGAACGTTTTTTGGTGCATGGCGTGATGATCAAAGAAGAAGCGGTAAAATAGGAAGGGGCAGAATATGGCTGATATGTATGAAGTTGGAGATGTTGTAAGACTGAAAAAAAAGCATCCATGCGGCAGTTTTGAGTGGGAAATATTAAGAGTAGGTGCTGATTTTCGTCTCAAATGTATAGGATGCGGACATCAGATCATGATTGCGAGAAAGCTTGTAGAAAAGAATACAAGAGAATTAAAGAAAAAACAATAAAGTGCTTGCGCCGAGCTTGAAAATGTGGTAAAATGCCAAATTGTGATATATTATTTTATTCCTTGTTCCTGAGTGATTCAGGAGCCAGAGACCATAAGGAGGTGCAAGTGACATGAACAAATATGAATTAGCAGTTGTTGTCAATGCAAAAATCGAAGACGACGCTAGAACAGCTACAATCGAAAAAGTGAAAGAATTAATCGCTCGTTTCGGTGGTAACGTAACTGACGTTGATGAATGGGGTAAGAAAAGATTAGCTTACGAAATTCAGAAGATGAAAGAAGGATATTACTACTTCATCCACTTCGAATCTGATGCTACAGTTCCAGCTGAGATGGAAGCAAGACTTCGTATCATGGATAACGTACTCAGATATTTATGCGTTAGACAGGAAGCATAAGAGAAGAGAGGAAATCGTATGAATAAAGTAATTTTAATGGGACGTTTAACAAGAGATCCAGAAGTTAGATATTCGCAGGGCGAGAGTGCAAATGCAGTTGCCAGATATACATTGGCAGTTGACCGCCGTTTCAAACGTGACGGAGATGCAACAGCAGATTTTATCAACTGTGTATCTTTCGGAAGAGCGGCAGAATTTGCAGAGAAGTATTTGCGCCAGGGAGTGAAGATTGCGGTAACCGGTCGTATTCAGACAGGAAGCTATACGAACAAAGACGGCGTGAGAGTTTACACAACAGATGTTGTTGTTGAGGAACAGGAATTTGCAGAGAGCAAAGCGGCCAGCGCATCAAACAGTGGATACCAGGCAAGTCCTAGTCCATCACCAAGTGCAGACATCGGAGATGGATTCATGAATATTCCAGACGGAATTGATGAGGAATTACCATTCAGCTAGACGATATTGATTGTGTAGTAAATTTTAACAGTCGTGTTCGATGAGTAAAATAGGAGGTATTGACAATGGCTTACGATAAAGGTAATAAAGCAGATTCTCCAATGAAGAGAAGAGGCGGACGCAGAAGAAAAAAAGTTTGTGTATTCTGTGGAAAAGAAAATAACGAAATCGATTACAAAGATGTGGCTAAATTAAGAAAATATGTTTCTGAAAGAGGAAAAATTCTTCCAAGAAGAATCACAGGAAACTGTGCAAAACATCAGAGAGCTCTTACAGTAGCTATCAAGAGAGCAAGACATATCGCTTTAATGCCATACGTACAAGAGTAATTTTATAAGAATGTAAAAAGAGTGAAGTCAGATTGGCTTCGCTCTTTTTTGTGGTTAAAAAATTGTTTGATAAAGCAGTTCTAAAATACCGCAGCCGACCATGATGAGAATCGGGCTGAGCTTTGTTTTGCGAAGGCAGAGGAGAGCACCGGCAAAGAAAATAATGCCTCGGATATTAAAGTTAGACAAAGCGGGTGCGAACTTTCCGGAAAGAAAGAATACGGAGCTTAGGATTCCGAGTCCTGCCACAGCAATCATAGAGACGACAACCGGGCGGAGTGTGCCGAGAATATCCTGCATGATTTTTACATTGCGGTATTGGATATAAATTTTTGCAAGTAGAGTAACGATGATGCAGGATGGCAGAATACATCCGAGTGTTGCGATGAGTGCCCCGGAAAGTCCGGCGACCTGTGTGCCGACGAAGGTTGCGGAGTTTATGGCGATCGGTCCGGGCGTCATCTCGGCAATCGTCACAAGATCGCCAAATTCTGTCATGCTGAGCCAGTGATATTTTTCAACAACTTGCGCCTGAATGAGAGGCATTGCGGCATAACCGCCGCCAAAACTAAATGCTCCGATCTGCAGATAGCTTAAGAATAATTGTAAATAGATCATTTGTGACTTCCCCTCCGCTCTGTGATAATGGCTTTTGCTGCTACCAATATAATGCATATTAAAATAATAAGAACAATATTGATTTTTAAGTAATAGTTTGCAATGAATGCGCAAAGCATGATGAGAATCGGAGCAATTTTTTTCTGTTTTACGATTCCGGATCCCATGTCCCACACGACGGATACAATCACAGCTCCAACACCAGAGCGCATTCCGCTCAAGAGCGCTTGAACTGCTTCATTTTCTTGAAATAACGTGTAGAATCCTGAAATTATTGAAATGATAAAAAATGGTGGGATGATTGCGCCGAGAATCGAGAAAAACACACCCGGAATTCTGCATAGCTTATAGCCCACAACAATGGCTCCGTTAACAGCGACGGCGCCGGGAGAAGACTGTGCAATTGCAATTAAGTCCAACATTTCTGTTTCGTCAATCCAGTGAAGCTCATCTACAAACTTCGTTTTCATCAGAGAGACAATGACGTATCCACCTCCAAAAGTGAAAGTGCTGAGATATAATGTGGAAAAAAATAGTTTTTTCAAAAGTTGTTTTTTTGTAGTGGGTTGTTTCATAAATTTAAATTCTCCTAATATAAAATAAATAACGAAAAAAGCTTTAAAAAAGCCTTTCCCGTTATTGTTGGTTAAAAGCCCCTTCTGCCATAGCTTTGATAGAGGAAGCATATTCGGAAGGAGTCATATCTGTAATTTTTTTGAATTGTCTTGAAAAATAATGTATAGATGCATACCCCAGCTGTTCGGAAATTTGCGTAAAATTCATATGCCCCGTTCGAATCATCTCCTTTGCGGACTCAATCTTCATGTTGGAGAAATATTCGATAATACCCAAACCGGTCTTTTGCTGGAATAATTTTTGAAGCTGTGAGCGTCCAATCATATTATCCTTGCAGATCTGCTCAATCGTAATCCGCGAGTTCAAGTGTGTCTCCATATAATGAATAATTCGGTTCAACACTTCCGTATCACTTTTCATCTTAGTTACTTTTAAAGCTGGAACTGTGCTGTCAGAGTGCACTGCAGATGTCTGGTTGTATCTTCTCATTAAGTGAATCAGGAAATATTCTAAATGGATCTTAATCAGTTGCTCTGCATCCGGTGTAGCAGAATCTGAGCGAATCATCTCGGTCTGATAAGGATCGTCAAGCCGTCCTTTGAACACTGTTTTTGCTTCGGCGATAATGTCAGCTAAAATAGTTCTTTCTAATTCGTCGATTTTTAAAATCTTCTCTTTGAAAAAGGACATTGCCGGATTCGTGCAGCGAAAAGAAATCACAACCAGATTCGGCGCGGATGTACCTGTTGCATCTACGGTGTGAAATTCGTTTGGCTTATGAAAGGCAACCTGCCCTTTTTTTAAGATGATATCTGAATCACCCATCCGAATCTTTACGTCACCTTTGTCTACACATATAAATTCCCAAAAATCATGTGACTCTCCTGGAAAAGAAAAGTCACTCATATATTCAAAATAGTGTATCGTAAAAATCTTATCGACAGTAATGCAGTCTTTTAAATCAATACTTTTATAATTCATGTCTTATTCCACCTTGTCTCTCATCAAGTCTAGTATCTGATATGACAAGTATAATCGGATTTTTTGGAAAAATCAACTTATGATATGTGAGATTTCTGTAAAAATAGAGCATGTTTTACAAAAAATGACAGGTGAATTATTAAAAATTTGCTATAAAAACAATATTAATAAAAAAGCCAGCAACAATTGAGTAGATTTATAGAAAAAACTAAATTATACTGTCTGTATAAATTGAGGTGTACGAAGAAAGGAGTTTCGTTATGAGCGAAAAGTTAAGAGGAAGAGTTACAATTCCTACAGATGTGGACGTGGTTCCTGAGACATTGGAACTTGTAAAACGTTGGGGAGCAGATGCGATCCGTGACTGTGATGGAACAGACTATCCGGCAGAATTAAGAGATGTGGATGCGAAAGTGTATTCTACATATTACACAACAAGAAAAGATAATGCATGGGCAAAGGCGAATCCAGATGAGATTCAGCAGATGTACATTATGACATCTTTCCATACAGCTGTGGAAGCTGAGTTATCTATCCACTTGATGGATCACTTATATCCAGATATGTTGAAAGTAAATTCTCACGATGATATCAGAAGATGGTGGGAAGTCATTGACCGTACAACAGGTGAAGTTGTTCCGGTAGAAGAGTGGGATTACAGTGAAGAGACAGGAGATGTCACAATTCACAACGCAAAGAAATTCCATGATTATACAGTAAGTTTTCTTGCATACATTATGTGGGATCCGGTACATATGTACAATGCAGTAATCAATGACTGGCAGGGTGTGGAAAAACAGATCACATTCGACGTTCGTCAGCCAAAGACAAAAGAATTTACAATGAAGCGTCTTCGCAAATACATCGAAGACAATCCGCATATTGATGTTATTCGTTATACAACATTTTTCCATCAGTTCACATTGATTTTCGATGAACTTGCAAGAGAAAAATATGTAGACTGGTACGGATATTCAGCATCAGTAAGTCCATATATTTTGGAACAGTTTGAACAGGAAGTTGGATATAAATTCAGACCTGAATACATTATCGATCAAGGTTACATGAATAACCAGTATCGTATTCCATCAAAAGAGTTCAAAGACTTCCAGGCATTCCAAAGAAGAGAAGTTGCAAAACTTGCAAAAGAGATGGTAGACATCACACATGAGATGGGTAAAGAGGCAATGATGTTCCTTGGAGACCACTGGATCGGTATGGAACCATTCATGGATGAATTCAAATCCGTTGGTTTGGATGCTGTAGTAGGAAGTGTTGGTAATGGTTCTACACTTCGTCTGATCAGTGATATTCCAAACGTAAAATATACAGAAGGACGTTTCCTTCCATATTTCTTCCCGGATACATTCCACGAAGGCGGAGATCCGGTAAAAGAAGCAAAAGTAAACTGGGTAACAGCAAGACGTGCGATTCTTAGAAAACCAATCGACAGAATCGGATACGGCGGATATTTGAAACTTGCTTTAGACTTCCCTGAGTTTATTGATTATGTGGAAAGTGTATGTGATGAATTCCGTACATTATACGAAAACATTAAAGGAACAACTCCATACTGCGTGAAGACAGTTGCAGTATTGAACAGCTGGGGCAAGATGAGAGCATGGGGCAATCACATGGTTCACCACGCTTTATATCAAAAACAGAACTATTCTTATGCAGGAATCGTAGAGGCGCTTTCCGGAGCACCATTTGATGTACGTTTCATCAGCTTTGATGATATCAAAAATGATCCGAAGGTGTTAAATGATATTGACGTTATCATCAACGTAGGTGGCGCATACACAGCACACAGCGGTGGTTCTGCATGGGCAGACGAGACAATCGTAACAGCAGTGAAAGAATTTATCTACAACGGTGGTGGATTTATCGGTGTTGGTGAGCCGACAGCTTACCAGTGGGAAGGACGTTACTTCCAGCTTGCAAATGCACTCGGTGTAGAAAAAGAAAACGGATTTAACTTAAATACAGATAAATATAACTGGGAAGAACATGATCACTTTATCAAAGAAGACTGCACAAAAGATATTGATTTCGGAGAAGGACAGAAGAATATCTTCGCATTGGACGGAACAACAATCTTAAGACAGATTGATAAAGAAGTTCAGATGGCAGTAAATGATTTTGGTAACGGACGTTGTGTATATATCAGCGGACTTCCATACAGCTTTGAAAATAGCCGTCTGTTATACCGTTCTATCCTTTGGTCAGCACATGACGAAGATAACCTTCACAAATGGTTCAGCACAAACTTCAATGTAGAAGTACATGCCTATGTGAAGAACGGAAAATACTGTGTTGTAAACAACACATATGAGCCACAGAGCACAACAGTATATAAAGGTGACGGAACAAGCTTTGACTTAGATTTAGATGCAAATGAAATCATTTGGTATGAAATTTAATGTTAATAAAAACGAGATTACACGACTTGTGTAATCTCGTTTTTTGTAATCAATTTTATAGAACGATTCTTTTTGGTAAAAATCATGGTTAAAAGACATTTTTTTTAAGTAATTAACTTAAAAAGAAACATGAAAAGCAATATATATAAAATATAGAGCAAAATTCGTATAGAAAAAATGACGGTAGTGGTGTAAGATAAATATCAAGAAATAAACAGAATGAACAATTAAGGAGGATATTGTTATGAAAATGAAAAAAATTGTAGCACTGTTTCTTTCAGCAGCTATGGTTGCTTCTATGGCAGTTGGATGCGGAAGCAAAGATGATGGAAAGAAAGATGCAAGTTCTGATGGAAAGACAGTATTGAAATTTGCTGCTTTCGAAGGTGGTAATGGAACTGAGATTTGGGAAAAAATCGCTGATGCTTTTGAAAAATCTCATGAGAATGTAGAAGTTGAGTTAGAGATGTCTTCAGAATTAGACAAAGACTTGACAAAAGATTTCCAGAATGGAGATATTCCGGACGTTGTATACTACAACTTAGGACAACCAAGTGGTTTCACAGAGACAATGTTAAAAGAGAATGCAATCGCAGATCTTTCTGATGTATTTGATGAAGAGTTAACATCTAAATTAGTAGGTGGAATTACGGAGAACTCAGCAGCTCAGCCATACGGTGATGGAAAAGTTTACCTTGCTCCAATCACATACACACCAACAGGATTCTGGTATAACAAAGATTTGTTTGGTGAAGGAAAATACACACTTCCTACAACATGGGAAGAGTTCTTCGCACTTGGAGATCAAGTAAAAGCAGAAGGAAAATCAGTATTTACATATCCTACAACAGGATACTTTGATACAACAATGTATCAGATGTTAGCTCAGGCTGGCGGAATGGACTTCTACAACAAAGCTGTTCAGTACGACAAAAATACATGGACATCTGCAGAAGGAAAAGAAGTTGTTGACACAATCGCTAAATTAGCTTCACCAGAATATTTATGGTCTGATACAGTTGCAAATGCAAACGCTGATGGTGGATTCAAATTGAACCAGCAGGCAGTAATCGACGGACAAGCATTATTTATGCCAAACGGTAACTGGGTAATCGGTGAAATGGCTGACTCTACACCAGAAGGATTCAACTGGGCAATGATGGCACAACCAAAATTCTCAGCAGATCAGGAAAACTACGTATACACATACACAGAGCAAATGTGGGTACCAGCTGAAGCACCTAACTTGGATTTAGCAAAAGAATTCATCGAATTCATGTACTCTGATGAAGTAGTAGATCTTATGTTAGCAAATGAAACAACAGATAAAGAGACAGGTGAAAAGACAGCAACACCGATCGTTCCACCAGTTCTTGGAGCATCTGATAAGCTTCCAGAGGGACCAGTTAAAGATTCATATACATTAGTATCTCAGGATGGATACAATGCAGTATCTGGTGTATGGGCAACAACTGAAGCTATCAATGGATTTGATATGTCTAAGACAGTATACGGAGCGATTGACGCACTTAATACTGGAGACTTAACAGCTGACGCTTATCAGAAACAATTAGTAGATGCTTGGGCTACATGTTTAGAGCACCTTAAATAGTCAGAGAAGACTCGAAGTAAGACTTGGAAGTTTTTAAAGCGGTGAGTTCCAAAACTCACCGCTTTTCTAAAGAAAGAGGAACGATTTATGAACAGAAAAAGCGCACAAAGAAGATTTGTTTTTGCTTGCCTGGCTCCGGCCACATTCTTATTAGCACTGTTTATTTTTATTCCAACAGTGAATGTATTTAGAATGTCATTGTACCGTATGGGCGGAATCACGAACAAACAGACATTTGTAGGGTTTGAGAATTTTAAAAACTTAATGGGGGATAAGAATTTCCTGCAGGCAATGCAGAATTCCATTTTGATTATTGTTATGGTAACACTTTGTACAATCGTGCTTGCAGTTTTGTTTGCGACATTGTTACAGAGAGGGAACTTTAAGGGAAATAACTTTTTCAGAGTTGTTTTCTATATTCCAAACATTTTGAGTATTGTAGTTATTGCAGGTATCTTCGGAGCAATCTATAATCCAAGTACCGGTCTTTTGAATACGTTCTTAAGAGCAATTGGTTTGGGCGGTTTGGCAAGACAGTGGATGTCAGAATCGAATATTGTAATCTATTCAGTGATTTTTGCACTTGTTTGGCAGGCAATCGGATACTACATGGTTATGTACATGTCAAGTATGGCATCTATCCCACCGGATTATTATGAGGCTGCATCGCTTGATGGTGCAACAGAACTTCAGATGTTCTCTAAGATTACATTCCCGTTGATCTGGAGCAATATCCGTACAACACTTACATTCTACATTATCAGTACAATCAACTTGAGCTTCTTGTTCGTTCAGATTATGTCAGATGGTGGACCGAATGGAAAAACAGAAGTATTCTTGAACTACATGTATAAACAGGCATATGGAAACGGTGCATACGGATACGGTATGGCAATCGGTGTAGTAGTATTTATCTTCTCATTTGCATTGTCAGGAATTATCAATAAGATTACAGACCGTGAAGTATACGAATTCTAGGAAGGGAGAGCGAAAGATGAAGAAAAAACCGGGTAAAATTATATCTAAAATACTTGTCTATATAGCTCTTCTTGCTTTGGCAATTTCGATTATTGTGCCAGTTGCATGGGTATTTATGGCAAGTTTGAAAAAGAACTCTGAATTTATCGGAAAAGATATCAGTCCTTGGTCTTTACCAGAGACGTTCCGCTATCAGAACTTTGTAACTGCATTTCGTGATGCAAACATGGGAACATTTTTCCTGAACTCAGTAATTGTTACAGCGATTGCGCTTGTATTGTTATTGATTCTTGCACTTCCGGCATCTTATGTGTTGGCAAGATTTGACTTCAAAGGAAGAAAGATTTTGAATGGTGCTTTTATGGCAGGACTTTTTGTAAACATCAACTACATTGTAGTGCCGATTTTCTTGATGTTAAGTTCTGCAAACAGAGCTTTGGGAGTTGAATTTTTCTTGAATAATCGACTCATATTGGCGATTATTTATGCTACAAGCGCACTGCCATTTACAGTGTATTTGCTGAGCAGTTACTTTAAAACACTTCCAAAAGGATTTGAGGAAGCTGCTTACATTGATGGATGTGGTTACTTTAAGACGATGACAAAGATTATGGTGCCAATGGCAAAACCAAGTATTATTACAGTAATCTTGTTTAACTTCCTGTCATTCTGGAATGAATATATCATCGCTTACACATTGATGGATGGTAATGACACTCTTGCTATGGGACTTAAGAATCTGATGGCAGTACAGAAGACAGCAACAAACTATGGTATCATGTATGCAGGTCTTGTAATCGTTATGTTGCCAACGTTGATTCTGTACATTTGTGTTCAGAAACGTTTGACAGAGGGTATGACTCTCGGTGGATTGAAAGGTTAGGAGGTAGATGAGATGAATAATGCAGTAAGAAACATTATTATGATTATCGTATTTGTTGTCTGCCTGGCTCTGATCATTATTGGACAAAGAAATATCTCAGTCTCAGGTCTTGTGATGGAACTTGTTGGACTTGTTGGGCTGCTGACTCTTTTGTTCGTATACAACCACAGATATAAATAGAGATTATGATAGAAAGACACCGGATTATGATTGTCCGGTGTCTTTTTGTAACTCTTCATTTTGTCGGTAGGCATTTGGTGACATGCCTGTCTCTTTTCGAAAAACCTGGGAAAAATAGGATTGGGAAGAAAAGCCGATGGAAGCTGCAATTTTGGAGATTGGATAATTGGTTGTAGCAAGTAAATGTTTGGCTTCAACAAGTCTTCGGTTAATCAAATAATTGATTGGAGACACTCCCTTATAGTTTTTAAATGCATGAACAAGATAATATTTGTTCAAATAAGTGAGATCACTCAGCGTCTGAAGTGTAATATCTTCCATAAAATGCTCATCAATATATTGTTCGACAAAACGACATTCTTTTGTAATCTTTTTTGTTGGTGTGAATGACAGCTGTTTCTTTGTTCTTCTAACCAATGTTAATACAAGCGCCTCCAATAAATTTTGGCAGACAGTTTCGAAATACTCTCCTTTATTTTGAATCTCCCGAAGAAGTGTCTTTAAGTAAAAAGAGAATTCTTCTTTATATTCATGAAAATTATGCAGACTGTAATCATAGGTGGTGTCAAGATTCCCATCTTTGAATTTCAGGCCGTTGATTCCAAGTGCGATATACTCAAGTGGTCTGCCTTTGCTGCCCAGCTCTGTATGAGAAACATTTGGGTTGATGATGACGAGGTCATCTTCTTTGACCGGAAATTTTTTATCCTCCACAAGAAAATAGCCACTGCCCTGAACGACATAGAATAATTCTGTAAAATGATGCGTATGGGCAATGCTGTGCCAGTCTGTATCATATCGAGCTTGAGTGATATATAGTAAACGGATATTCAGTTTTTCAAGTTCGGTCTCCTCAAGACCATAACGTCGATTGCTCATATAAATCTTCTCCCTTGTATTTTAGGCGTTTTTAATGATATTATATCTTATAGAATTCTAGAATGCAAAGAAAAAGTGTAAATAATACAAACATAGAGATTAATCAGATAAAGATTTTTAAAGACATTTGTACTAGAATAAAAGATAGAAAAGAAATTGGGGTTTGGAGGTCTTAATCATGAAAAAACCAGTATTAGTAATTATGGCAGCAGGAATGGGAAGCAGATATGGCGGATTAAAACAGATTGATCCGGTGGACGAGCAAGGTCATATCATTATGGATTTCTCAATCTATGATGCAAAAAAAGCGGGATTTGAAAAAGTAGTATTTATCATTAAGAAAGAAAACGAGGCTGATTTTAAAGAGGCTGTCGGAAAACGTATGGAAGAAGTAATGGAAGTATCTTACGTATTCCAGGATTTACATAACTTGCCGGAAGGATATGAAGTGCCTGAAGGACGTGTGAAACCATGGGGAACAGCACATGCAGTATTCAGCTGTATCGATGAGATTGACGGACCTTTCGCAGTAATCAATGCAGATGATTACTATGGAAGAGATGCATTTCAGAAAATTTATGACTACCTGTCAACACACGAAGACGATGATAAATTCCGTTACACAATGGTAGGTTATCAATTAGAAAATACATTGACTGAGAACGGTCATGTGGCACGTGGTGTCTGCACGATGAATGAAGCCGGAGAGCTTGTGAGCGTTGTGGAAAGAACACGTATTGAGAAAAAAGGAGACGGAGCGGCGTACACAGAAGATGAAGGAGAGACATGGACAGAACTTCCAAAAGGAAGCATTGTTTCTATGAATATGTGGGGATTCACAGCAAGCATCCTTCAGGAGATTAAGAACGGATTTACAGCATTTTTAGATGAAGGACTTAAGACAAATCCTTTGAAATGTGAATACTTCCTTCCGACAGTTGTAAGTAATCTGCTTGCAGAAGACCGTGCAACAGTGGCAGTTCTGACATCAGCAGACAAATGGTACGGAGTGACATATAAAGAAGATAAACCGGTTGTAGTGAATGCGATTAAAAATATGAAAGAATCAGGTTTGTATCCAGAGAACCTGTGGGGAGAAAAATAATGGGAAGAATTTCAGATAGACAAATAGATGAAGCAATTGCAAATTTTAGATTTGAAGGGACATTGATTGAACAAAGACCATATGGAAACGGACACATCAATGATACATTCCTTTTGACATTTGATATCGGGGAGATGGGAAGACTGCGCGTGATCTTACAGTGCATGAACAAATCCATTTTTACAAAACCGGTAGAACTTATGGAGAATGTTTTAGGAGTGACTTCTTATCTGCGCAAAAAGATTATCGAGAACGGTGGAGATCCGGAAAGAGAGACTTTGAACGTAATTCGCACTGTAGCAAACAGACCATATTTTGTGGATTCACAGGGAGATTACTGGAGAGCATATAAATTCATCGAAGGGGCAACAAGCTATGATCAGGTAGAGACACCGGAAGATTTCTATCAGAGCGCAGTTTCATTTGGTAATTTCCAAAGACTGCTCGCAGACTATCCGGCAGAGACACTTCACGAGACAATTGTAGGCTTTCATGATACAAAAGCAAGATTTGCTACATTCAAGAAAGCGGTAGAAGAAGATGTGTGCGGACGTGCAGCATCTGTACAGAAAGAAATCGATTTTGTACTTGCACATGAAGACGTTGCAAATGTATTCGGAGATATGCTTGCAAATGGAGAACTTCCACTTCGTGTTACTCACAATGACACAAAATTGAATAACATCATGATTGATGACAAGACAGGAAAAGGTATCTGTGTGATCGACTTAGACACTGTTATGCCGGGACTTGCAATGAATGACTTTGGTGATTCTATCCGTTTTGGTGCAAGCACAGCAGCAGAAGACGAGCAGGATCTTTCAAAAGTATCTTGTGATATGGAATTGTTTGATGTGTATGCAAAAGGTTTCATTGAAGGATGCGGCGGAAAATTGACACAGAAAGAAATTGAAATGATGCCGATGGGAGCAAAAGTAATGACATTTGAATGTGGTATGAGATTCCTCACTGACCACCTTCAGGGAGATACATACTTTAAGATCCACAGAGAGAACCATAACCTTGACAGATGTCGCACACAGTTTAAACTGGTGGAAGACATGGAAGCAAAATGGGATACAATGCAGGAAATTATTAAAAAATACAATTCATAACAGAAAAAATGTTTTAAAACAAAATAGTTGTATATATTAGAGTGAAGTATTATAATAAAGGGCGGGAGAAAAAATCTCGTCCTTGTTAACAAGATGATTAAAAGGAGGATACAATTATGACGATTTTAGTAACAGGTGGAGCAGGATATATCGGAAGCCATACATGTATTGAACTGATCAGTGCAGGATATGATGTGGTTGTAGTAGACAATTTATGTAATTCTTGTAAAGAAGCGTTAGACCGTGTGGAAAAGATTGTCGGAAAGACAATTAAGTTCTATGAAGCAGATATTCGTGATGCAGAAGCGATGAAAAATATCTTTGAGAAAGAAGATATTGATGCAGTAATTCATTTTGCAGGATTGAAATCAGTAGGTGAATCTGTAGCGAAACCATTAGAATATTATGATAACAATATTGCAGGAACTTTGGTGCTTTGTGATGCGATGAGAAATGCAGGTGTGAAGAACATTATCTTCAGTTCTTCTGCAACAGTTTATGGAGATCCTGCATTTGTACCGATCACAGAAGAATGCCCAAAAGGACAGTGCACAAATCCATACGGATGGTCAAAATCAATGCTGGAACAGATTTTAACAGATCTTCATACAGCAGATTCAGAGTGGAACGTAGTATTACTTCGTTACTTCAATCCGGTTGGAGCACATAAGAGCGGAACAATCGGAGAGAATCCAAAAGGAATTCCAAACAACTTAATGCCATACATCACACAGGTAGCGGTTGGCAAATTGGAATGCCTTGGAGTATTCGGTGATGATTATGATACACCGGATGGAACAGGGGTACGTGATTATATCCATGTGGTAGACCTTGCACTTGGACACGTAAAAGCGTTGAAGAAGATCGAAGAAAAAGCAGGAGTGAAAGTTTACAATCTTGGAACAGGAAACGGATACTCTGTACTTGATATGGTAAAAGCATTCGGAAAAGCATGCGGAAAAGAGATTCCATATCAGATCAAGGCGAGAAGACCTGGCGATATTGCATCATGTTATGCAGACCCAACAAAAGCGAAAGAAGAACTTGGCTGGGTAGCAGAAAGAGGACTTGATGAGATGTGCGAGGATTCTTGGAGATGGCAGTCAAATAATCCAGAAGGATATGCTGAATAAAATGTGAGACACCACGCGGTTTGAACCGACCCCCAAAAGTCTAACTTTTGGGGGTCACCTCAGTTGCGTGGTGTTTTATATTCTATGCAAGGAAGCTGCATCCTGTGTAATAAAAGACGCTTTGTAAGGAGCACTTTAAAAGTCCTTACAAGCTAGAGAGTTCAATGATATGATGAAAAAAAGCATTATATTTTCTATTTATTCTAACCGGTTCTAACCGGAATCTAGTACATTTCATATAGCGGATTTTAGAAAAATCCGTCCTTTCAGAAAATTCATGCTTTCAATTCACAAATTTTACAAGCAGGAGTTTTCGAGGAAGGAAATCTCCTGAACAATTTCATAAGAGGAGGTTTTATACGGAAACGTCGGCGACAGACCGATGGTTGCCTACCACTATATTGAAGGTTATCAGCCACAGGCTTACAACCTGACAAAGACCTTGAGCAAGAATGAAGCAGAAAATGTATTTACATTCGTATATGAGCCGGTTCCGGAGGATACGGTGACAACTGAGACAGAAGTGATCACAAGACCGGACGGAACGACAGGAACCGCAGGCGGCAATGCCGGACAAAATGCGGGAACAACAACCGGTGGAAATACAGCAAACGGAGACGCGCAGGGCACAACAGACAATGGAACAACAGACAACCAAAATCAGGGCACAACAGAAGTTCCGGACGAGGATGTTCCACAAAATGTAGTAGATTTGGACGATGAAGATGTGCCTTTGGACAACAAAGATCTGGATCGTCCGGGAAGCATAACAAACCGTATTCCAATCTATGCAACAATCGCAGTGGCAGCAGCAACTGCATTGGCGGCAGCCGGATTTGTATATGTGAAACGATTTAAAAAGAAATAAGACATTCTAAAGGGAGAGACTAGATGAAAAAACCAATTGCAGCGACGGTGTGCAGTGTCGTGGGAACAATTCTTCTGGCGCTTGTCATTGTCGTATGTATTCCGCTGACAGTTCCGCGGATTGCGGGGTATCAGATCTACACAGTGATCAGTGGAAGTATGGAGCCGGCAATTCCGACAGGCAGCCTTGTATATGTAAAAAATACGGCTCCGTCCGGAATCGAAAAAGGTGATGTGATTGCATTTTACGGCTCTTTAGAGAATGGTTCAATCATCACGCACCGTGTTGTGTCAAACAACAGTGTATCCGGTGAGTTTGTCATCAAAGGGGATGCGAATGCAAAAGAGGATATGGAGCCGATAAGCTATGAGAACTTCCTTGGGAAAGTCACTTTGAGTGTGCCGATGCTTGGAGGGATACTGGCGGCGGTTGTTACTGTTCCGGGAAAAATCGCAGCGGGAAGTATGATTTTGCTTACGCTGGTGTTACATGTGATTGCCGGGAAACTCAAAGGGAGTTCAAAGGAGAAATGAGATTCAAAACAGGTGAAAATACTTTGATAAAGAGTATTTTTCACCTGTTTTTTTGGTGTATATTTATGCGGTGTGACGGCAGGAGATAGATAGTGCTTTGTGCAGCAATTTAAAAAGTGAATAAAAATTGTATAAAATTTTCTGGGAAAACAGTCGACAAAAGTAGAAAAATGTCGTAACATTAAAAAAGCGTATAATATCATACTAAGTAAGATAAGGTAAGATAAGGTAAGATAAGGTAAGATAAGGCATTTTAATAAGATATGACAAAATAAAACAGTTGGAGGATGGTTAGATGAGAGAGGTTTTGGGAAACTTTCAGTGGCGTGTCAGAGCATTTGTTTTGTTATTGCTTGACATTATTGCGATGGGGGTCGCATCGTTCCTTGCACTTTGGGTACAGAGTGAGTTCGTATTTTCGGATATCGAAACGGATGTACTACGGTCGGTATATGGGTATATGCCGTTCAATGTTGTAATTACAGTGGCGATATTTGCACTGTTCCACCTGTATACAAGTCTTTGGAAGTATGCAAGTGTCAATGAGTTGGTGAATGCCGGGCTGGCAGTATTGACAGCCGGAATTTTGAACTGGATTGTTATGTGGATTGCAGGTGTGGGCGCACCAAAGAGCTATCCGATTTTATATATTACATTTTTAGAAATTTTAGTTGTCGTGATTCGTTTTTGGTATCGATTTGTGCGTTATATGCGCAATGAATTCCACGCGCGCGGCAAGAAAGAGAAGATTGCCAATGTTATGGTAATAGGAGCCGGAGATGCCGGAGCTGCCATTGTAAAAGAGATTGGTCTGAGTAAGAATGTCACAAGAAGAGCATGCTGTATGATTGATGACAATCCTGAAAAGCAAGGGAAATACGTTCAGGGATGCCCGGTTGTCGGCGGACGTGATAAGATTGAAAAAGCAGTAGAGCGTTTCCATATCGACAAGATTATCATCGCGATCCCGAACGCTTCTAAGCAGGTGATTCGAGATTTGGTAGAGATTTGCAAAGATACAGGCTGCGATCTTCTGATCCTTCCGGGAATCTACCAGATGATTGACGGAGAGGTCAGCGTGTCACAGTTAAGAGAAGTGAATATTGAGGATTTGCTCGGAAGAGAGCCGATTCAGACGAATTTAGATGAGATTCTTGGATATGTTCAGGGAAAAGTTGTCATGGTAACCGGTGGAGGCGGTTCCATCGGTAGTGAGTTGTGCCGTCAGCTGGCATCACACGATGTAAAACAGCTGATCATCGTGGATATCTATGAGAATGGCGCATATGATATACAGCAGGAATTACAGCGGAAATATCCAAATCTCGACTTAGTTGTGCTGATTGCCTCTGTCAGAAGCTCTCATCGTATCAATGAGATTATGGAAAAATACCGTCCAAACGTAATCTACCATGCAGCAGCGCATAAGCATGTGCCGCTTATGGAAAGCAGCCCGAATGAGGCGATCAAGAATAATGTCGTCGGTACATATTATCTGGCAACTGCAGCCGGAACTTTCGGAGCAGACAGATTCGTACTGATTTCCACAGATAAAGCGGTGAACCCGACAAGTATCATGGGAGCATCTAAGCGTATCTGTGAGATGATCGTACAGACATTGAACCATAAGTATGATACAGAGTTCGTGGCAGTACGTTTCGGAAACGTACTTGGAAGCAACGGAAGTGTCATTCCGCTCTTTAAAAAGCAGATTGCAGCAGGTGGGCCGGTTACGGTTACACATCCGGATATTATCCGATACTTTATGACGATTCCGGAAGCGGTATCTCTTGTGCTTCAGGCAGGAGCTTACGCAAAAGGCGGAGAAATCTTTGTTCTTGATATGGGAGAGCCGGTCAAAATTGCCGATCTTGCGAAGAATCTGATCCGCTTGTCAGGATACAAAGTCGGAGAAGATATTGAGATTAAATACACAGGACTTCGTCCGGGCGAGAAGTTGTACGAAGAGCTTCTGATGGATGAAGAAGGAATGCAGAATACAGCGAATAAGCTGATTCACATCGGAAAACCAATTGAATTCAACGAGACAGAATTTTTAAGACAGTTGAGATCTTTGCAGATTGCAGCGGAAAACAACAGCGACAATATTCGACAGCTCGTAAAAGAAATCGTTCCTGCATATGTGATCAAAGAGCATAAAGAACCGGAAGCGAAGAGAATTTTCTTATCTTCACCAACGATTCGTGGATTGGAACAGGAATTTGTAAAACAGGCATTTGATACAAACTGGGTAGCTCCGCTTGGACCGAATGTCAATGAATTTGAAAAAGAGCTTGCTCAGTATGTACATGGCGGATATGCAGCGGCAGTCAGCGCTGGAACAGCGGCAATCCATCTTGCGTTGAAGCTTGCAGGTGTCAGAGCAGGTGAGAACGTATTCGTATCTTCTCTTACATTCTCAGCAACATGTAATCCGATTTGCTATGAGAATGCAGTGCCGATTTTTATCGATTCCGAGGAAGATACTTGGAATATGGATCCGGAAGCACTGCGTATAGCGTTTAAAAAATATCCGGATACGAGAGTTGTCGTGATTGTGCATTTATATGGAACTCCGGCGAAAATGGATGAGCTTATGAAAATCTGTGAAGAGAACAATGCAATCTTGATTGAGGATGCAGCAGAAAGTTTGGGCGCAACATATCACGGACAGCAGACCGGTACTTTTGGTAAATTTGGTATTTACTCATTCAACGGTAATAAGATTATCACAACATCCGGAGGCGGTATGCTTGTGTCACCGGATCAGAAAGCGATTGAAAAGGCAAAATTCCTTGCAACACAGGCGAGAGAGCAGGAAGTGTTCTATCAGCATAAAGAGATTGGTTACAACTACCGTATGTCGAATGTTACAGCGGGTATTGGTAGAGGACAGCTTCATTATTTAGATGAGAATATTTCATTGAAGAGAAATATCTATGAGACATATGAAGATGCATTCAAAGATATTCCGGAGATTACAATGAATCCAATTCCGGAAGATTGTGAAGCAAACTACTGGCTGTCAGCAATGACACTTTCTAAAGACAGCAAGGTAACACCGATGAATATCATCAACGCATTGAGTGATGAGAATATCGAGAGCCGTCCGATTTGGAAACCAATGCATATGCAGCCGGTATATGAGAACTGTGATTTCATCACAATGAAGACAGACGGAACAAGTGTCGCAGAAGATATCTTCAACAGAGGACTTTGTCTGCCAAGTGATATCAAGAATACAAAAGCAGATATGGAACGTATTATCAAAGTAGTGAGAGGGTTATTTCAGAAATAAAGTAAGGGTGAGCGAGTAGTGTATAAAAAATATGTCAAGCGATGGATGGATTTTTTATTGTCTTTGCTGGCGATTATAGTTCTATCTCCTATCATAGCGGTTGTGGCAGCACTGGTGCGGGTGAAACTCGGAAGTCCGGTGCTGTTTCGCCAGCCGCGTCCGGGGAAGGACGAAAAGATATTCAATATGTATAAATTCCGCACGATGACAGATGAGCGGGATGAAAACGGAGAATTGCTTCCGGACGAAGTGAGACTTACGAAGTTCGGAAAATTCTTGCGCTCCACAAGTTTGGATGAGCTGCCGGAGCTTTTTAACATCTTAAAAGGAGATATGAGCATCATTGGACCGCGTCCGCTTCTTGTAGAATATCTTCCGAGATATAATGCAGAGCAGAGACGCCGCCATGAAGTGCGTCCGGGACTCAGTGGGCTTGCTCAGGCAAATGGAAGAAATGCAATCAGCTGGGAGCAGAAATTCAAATACGATGTAGAGTATGTGGATCATGTAACATTTTTGGGTGATTGGAAGATTATCTTTCAGACGATTTGGAATGTGTTGAAACGAGATGGAATTAGTTCGGATACGAGTGCAACTATGGAAGTTTTTATGGGAACAGAGAAGAAAAAGAAAGAGGATTAAAGATGGAATATAATATTTTGATTTTGAGTGCGGGAAGAAGAGTAGAATTAGTAAAATGCTTTCAGAAGGCTGCAAAAAAATTAAATATCAAAAGTAAAGTAGTGGCTGCAGATATTTCAGATATGGCACCAGCTATTTATTTTGCAGATGAGCATTATTTGATTCCAAGAATAGGAAATGAAAATTATATTCAGTCTATTATTGACGTTTGCAATAAAGAAGATATCAAATTAATTGTTCCAACGATAGACACAGAGCTTTTGAGCATGGCGGAAAATAAAGAACTGATTGAAAATGTTACCAATGCGAAAGTTTTAATATCTGATATTGAAGTAATTAGATATTGTAGAGATAAGATTAATACACAACAATTTTTTGAGCAACACGGTTTTAAAGTGCCGGCTATGCTTAAAGATGAAGATATGGATAATGGAAATGTGGAGTTTCCTGTTTTTATAAAACCGAAAGATGGAAGTTCCAGTATTAATGCTTTTCAGGTAAATAATTTGGAGGAATTGAATTTTTTCAGAAAATATATAAAAAATCCATTGGTTCAAGAATTGATGGTTGGAGATGAATATACAATTGATGTTTTCTTGGATTTTGACAGTAATATTATAACAATGGTACCTAGAAGACGCCTTGCAACAAGAAGTGGTGAGATTGCGAAAGGACAAATTGTAAAAGACCAAGAAATTATAGAAGATGTAACACGGTTAATGAAAGAACTTAAACCGATTGGTCATATCACAGTACAATGTATGAAAACGGCCAAAGGGATTGAGTACATAGAAATTAATCCTAGATTTGGAGGAGGAGCACCGATGACAATCATGGCTGGTGCAGATTCTTGCGAAAATCTCTTCCGTTTATTAATGGGAGAAAAACTGAGTTATAATGAAAACTATGAAGAAAACAGTTTGTTTTTGAGATTTGATGATACCATTATGCTTAAGGCGGGAGATACAAAAGAGGTTAAATTCAATGATTAAAGCGGTTGTATTTGACTTGGATGATACGCTTATTTCTGAACATCAATATATTGAAAGCGGATATCAAAAAGTTGCAGAATTTTTGTATGATAAATATGGGTGGAGTATAGCAAATACAAAAAGAAGACTATTGGAGTTGTTAAAAGAAGATAGCAAAAATGTTTTTAACCGTTTGTTTGAAGAAAAACAAGTTAACTTTGAAATTTCAGAAATATTAGAGCTAGTATCCATTTATAGAAATCATCTTCCGAGTATAGAGTTTTTTAGTGACGTAATTCCTACACTGAAAGTGTTAAAAGAAAAAAATATTAAGCTAGGAATCATTACAGATGGCTATAGAGAAACTCAAAATAATAAGCTGAAAGTATTACAGGCAGAAAGATATTTTGACAGTATTATAGTTACAGAAGAATTAGGAAGGGAATATTGGAAACCACATCCAAGACCGTTTGAAATAATCCGTGATGAATTTGATATACAGTTTGATGAAATGGTCTATGTAGGGGACAATCCTAAAAAGGATTTTTATATTCGCAAACTTTATCCAATACATACAATAAGAATTATTAGGGAAGACGCGGTCTATAGAGATGAAGATTATAAAGCGGATATGCGAGAAGAAGCACGAATTTTCAAACTGGATGCTGTGGTTGAATATGTTAAAGGAGTACAATGAAAAAGCGAATTTTAGTATTAATTAATGATTCTGTGGGATTGTATAATTTTCGAAAAGAACTTTTGCAAAAATTTTTACAAATGAATGCTGAAGTATATATATCAGTACCAAATGGAGAGAGAATAGATGAATTAGTAAAATTTGGTTGTACATTTGTGGATACGACAATAGATCGTAGAGGAATTAATCCAAAGACAGATGCAAAGCTTATGTTTTTTTATTGGAAATTAATTAAGAAATTACATCCAGATATGGTTATTACTTATACAATTAAGCCGAATATTTATGGTGGTTTGATGTGTCGTATACTCCGTGTTCCGTATGCAGTGAATATTACAGGGCTTGGAACGGCATTTCAGAGCGAAAGCATGATAAAGAAATTAGTAACATTTTTATATAAGATTGCTTTGAAAAAAGCAAAAGTAGTATTTTTTGAAAATATAGGAAATAAGCAGACCTTTTTAGATTTACACATATTAAAAGAAAAACAGATTTGTGTGCTGAATGGAGCGGGTGTCAATCTTGCGGACTATCCATTTAGTGAGTATCCTTCTGACGAGGGAACTCGATTTTTGTTTATCGGACGTGTGATGAAAGAAAAAGGGGTGGACGAGTTATTTGAGGCAGCAGAGAGGATCACACAGCAACGTTCTGATGTCTTTTTTGACGTTGTGGGTCCTTTGGAAGATGATTATAAATCACGATTGGAAGAGCTTGTTCAAAAGGGTGTGATTGTGTATCACGGCTACCAGAAAGATGTAAAGCCATTTATTGAAAAATGTCACTGTTTTGTATTGCCGTCTTATCACGAAGGCATGGCAAATACGCTTTTGGAAGCGGGAGCGATGGGAAGACCGTTAATCACATCTAATATACATGGATGTTTGGAAGCAGTGGAAGAAGGAAGAAATGGTTATCTGGCGGAGGCGAAAAATGCTGAGTCACTTCTTGGACAGCTGGAGAAATTTCTTGGGCTTTCGTCTGAGGAGAGAAAAGGGATGGGACAGGCATCTAGAGAAGTGGTGCAGGAGAGATTTGATAAGAAGAAGGTTGTAGGGAAAACGATAAGGGAGATAGAGAGATAATGGCAGAGCCGAAAATCAGTATAATAGTGCCGGTTTATAATGTAGAAGAATATCTGGAAAAATGTATAGAAAGTTTGATAGGTCAGACATACACAAATATTGAAATTATATTTGTTTATAATAAGTCGACAGATAATTCTTTACAAAAGTTACAGCAGTATCAAAAAAAAGACTCTAGGATTTTAATTATTGAAAAGGAAAATGAGGGTGTATCAGTTGCTAGAAACAGAGGAGTGAATTTGGCAACAGGAGAGTATATTATGTTTGTTGATTCAGATGATTGGATTGACTTAGACAATTGTGAAAAAGCGCTTAAAACAATTGAAAAAGAGCAAGCAGATATATTGATGTGGTCCTATGTACGGGAATTTCAAAATCAATCTTTAAAAAAAGAAATTTTTAATGAGGAAAAACTGGTTTTCGCAGAAGAAGATAGAAGAAAAATTCATAGACGATTTATAGGTGTCCTAGATGAAGAAATGGCAAGACCGGAAAATGCAGATGCTTTATGTACGGTTTGGGGAAAACTGTATAAAAGAGAATTGATTGTGAATAATCATATTTCATTTGTAGCTCTTCAAGAGATTGGAACATATGAAGATGGATTGTTTAATTTAGAAGTGTTTAATTTTGCAAAAAAAGTTGTCTATGTAAATCAATTCTATTATCATTACAGAAAGACAAATAATGCATCAATTACATCGAGGTATAAGCCTAATTTGGCAGAACAATGGAAGAATTTATTTGATAGAATGGAACAGTATATTGAATGCAATCATCTTGGAACAGAGTATAAAAAAGCATTAAACAATAGAATTGCAATGAGTATTTTGGGGTTAGGATTAAATGAGATGAATAGTGAAAAAAGTAATTTGCAAAAGTTAAAAACTATTCAACGAATTATTTCTCAAACTAGTTATAGAACAGCTTATAAGGCACTACAGTTGAAATATTTTCCGTTGCATTGGAAAGTGTTTTATGGATGTGCCAAGTATAAATGTGGTTTAGGAATATATATGTTACTTTTTATGATTAAAAAAATTATTTCAAATTAATGGAGAGGTTGTATGAAAAATCCAAAAGTATCGATTATTATGGGAATTTACAATTGTGAGCAAACATTAGGAGAAGCAATTGAATCTATAGTTGCTCAGAATTTTTCGGATTGGGAGTTGATTTTATGTGATGATGGATCACAAGATTTAACATATAAAGTGGCAAGAAAGTATCAGCAACTTTATCCTCAAAAAATTGTATTACTCCAAAATAAAAAAAATATGGGACTAAATTATACATTAAATTATTGTCTTAAAAAAGCAAAAGGGGAATTTATTGCTCGAATGGATGGAGACGATGTGTGTGTGAATACTAGATTAGAAAAGGAAGTTCAATTTTTAGAACAGCATCCTGAATTTGCAGTAGTTAGTTCGCCTATGATTATGTTTGATGAAAAAGGAGAGTGGGGGAGAACGACAGTTATAGAATATCCACAAGTAAATGATTTTTGCAAACATAGTCCGTTTTTTTGTCATGCAGCAAGTATGATTAGACACGAAGTTATAAAATCTGTTGGAGGATATACGGATAATCCTAAATTTTTAAGAGTGGAAGATTGTAATCTTTGGTTCAAAATTTATGCTCGAGGATACAAAGGAGCTAATTTGAAAGAGCCGTTGTATATGATGAGAGATGACAGGAATGCAATGCACCGTAGAAATTTTCAGGCAAGAATTAATGGATGTTATGTAATGTTAGATGGTTTTAAACTTTTGCATATGCCATGGTATAAATATATATATGTAATAAAAAATGGTGTGGTTGAAATTGGAAAATGTATAATACCAAATGCAATATATGATTTTGTACATAAAAAGAAATATAAATAATGGAAGAGGTAAAAAATGGCAGTTTGGTGGATGACTTTAATAAGTACTTTTGTTTTGAGTTGGTTTGCACTTAAAACAGGGAAAATATATAGAACAAATACTTCTTTAGTAAGGTATAGGGCAAATAAAATAGTAGCTATTGTACCATGCATAATTTTGATAGTAGTGGCTGGACTTCGCTCAAATGTAGGAACTGATACAGGTGCATACATTTCTTCTTTTAAAAATACTATACCTAACAATTTGAAAGATTTTTTTCTGACTACAGATTATGAGGGAGATTGGGGATTTAATTTATTCCAAACAGTTATAAAACAAGTTTTCGGAAATAATCCACAATGCATGATATTTATATGTTCTTTTATAACAATAGGATGTATTTTCGTTGTTTTTTATAAATATTCAGATTGTCTTGAATTGGCAGTTTTTTATTTTATTGCAGCTGGAAATTATCTTGTTACAATGAATGGAATACGTCAGTATTTAGTGTCAGCAATTCTGTTTTTAGCATTTCCGCTTGTTATAAAGAAAAAATGGAAATCATATTTTGCTTTGGTATTAGTACTTTCTACAATGCATAAGTCAGCATTGATTTTCATACCGCTATATTTTGTCATAAATGCGAAAGCGTGGGGAGCAATAACGAAGTGGATTTTCATAACAGGAGTAGGGTTGCTTGTAACATATCCTGTGTCAGGACCTATTATTGTGGAGATTTTAGGGGAAAGTCAGTATGGTCATTATGGAGATGCGTTAATGTCTTCAGGGGCAGGAGCTAATATAGTTAGAGTGTTTGTATATGCAGTTCCGATTGTGCTAGCTTATTTAGGAAAAAAGAATGAAAAAATGTTAGCAAAGCCGGAATATAATTTAGTAGTGAATATGTCATGTTTAAATTTAGTTTTTATTTTATTAGCAACAAAATATTGGCTATATGCGAGATTTAATATGTATTTTTCTTTGTATGCAATTATTTTATTGTGTTGGTGTGTGAAATATGTATATAGAAGATACAGTCAATTATTATATGCAGGAAGTATAGTGGCATATGGGATATATTACTGGTATGAAATGTATATTAGTTTAGGACAAGTATATATGAGTAATTATATTAAATTATGATCATTAAGGAGAGAAGAATGAAAAAAATTATTATTGTTTCTCATGCAATGGAAATAGGTGGTGCTGAAAGGGCTCTTTTGGGATTATTAAATAGTTTCGATTATTCTAATTATGAAGTGGATTTATTTCTTATGAGGCAAGAAGGGGAATTGTTTAAATTTATTCCGAAAGAAGTGAATCTGCTTCCTATAAATCAAGCAAGATATTTAGCGGTTCCGATGAAACCCTTACTTTTTGAACATGCAACAAAAATGTTATATGGAAGATTAAAAGCAAAATATTTGGCGAGAAAGCGAGTGAACAAACTGGGTTTAAAGAAAGAAAATCAAGTTGAATTAACATATAGTCATAAATACACATGGAAATATATAGATGATATCAATCCAGATATAACGTATGATTTGGCAATTAGTTTTTTGACTCCACATTACATTTGCTTGAACCATGTAAAAGCAAAGAAGAAAATTGCATGGATACATACGGATTATTCTACTATTGATATAGATGTGGAAACTGAGCTTGGTATGTGGGAAGGATATGATTACATTGCATCGATATCTGAAAAGGCAACAGAAGCTTTTTTGCAGAAATTTCCGGCATTGCAGGATAAAATTGTTGGGATAGATAATATTGTTACGAATAGCATGGTAGAGGAACAGGCAGATGAACCAATTGATGTAGAGTTTGAGAAAGAAGAACATATTAAATTATTATCTGTTGGACGATTTTCTTATGCAAAAAATTTTGATAATGTACCAGAAATTTGTAAATATATTTTAGAGAGCGGACTTAATATCAGATGGTATTTGATTGGGTTTGGTGGAGATGAGCAATTAATCCGAGACAATATTGAAAAATATGGAATGAAAGATAGGGTGATCATTTTAGGGAAGAAAGATAATCCATATCCATATATTAAAAATTGTGACATTTATGTGCAGCCATCTAGATATGAAGGAAAGGCAGTTACTGTTAGAGAAGCACAAATTTTGCAGAAACCTATTATTATAACAGATTATGCCACCGCTCATTCGCAAATTGAAGATGGTTATGATGGGGTAATCGTACCACTGGATAATAAAGAATGTGCCAAAGGAATTGAGCGAGTTATCAGAGATTCAGACTTACAAAACAAGTTGATTGAAAATATGAAAAAGACGCACTATAGTAATGAACGTGAAGTTGAGAAGATATATAAGTTGATGGAATAACAAAATGGGAGACGATATGAGTGAAAATCAAAAAATACCAAAAATTATTCATTATTGCTGGTTTGGAGGAAAAGAAAAACCAGAGCAAGTAAAAAAGTGTATTGAAAGTTGGAAAAAGTATTTATCAGATTACCAATTTATGGAATGGAATGAACAGAATTTTGATGTGAAGCAATTCCAATATACAAAAGATGCTTATGCAGCAAAAAAATACGCATTTGTAAGTGATGTTGCAAGAGTAAAGGCGCTTTTGGAATATGGTGGAATTTATTTTGACACAGATGTAGAAGTGTTTAAAAGTTTTGATGATATGTTAGATGCAAAATGTCTTTTGGGATTCGAAGAGGGAAATTATGTCGCGACGAGCATGATGGGAGCGATTCCGGGATATCCATTATTTCAAAAGTTTTATGATTTGTATAAGACGCTTTCTTTTTATGATGAAAAGGGAAAGATTATAGAAGGAACTAATGTTTCGAAACTGACTGAATTATTAGAAGAATATTCATTGCAAAGAAACAATTGTTACCAAGAATTAAGAAATGGAATGAAGATCTATCCCAAAGAATATTTTTCGCCGTATGTATATACGTACTGTATCTATCAGATTACAGAAAAGTCTTACTGTGTGCACCATTTTTATGTTAGTTGGTTGCCATGGTATGTTAAGGTTAAGAAGAATATAAAACGATGTTTAGTTAAACTTATAGGTTTAGAGCGGTTGAAAAAAATTTTAGGAAGGTAGATATATGAAAATAAAGACAATTACCTGTCATGATGTATATAATTTAGGAGCAAGTTTACAGGCATATGCGTTGATGGAGTATTTGACTCAGTTAGGACATGAAGTTGAAATCATAGATTATAAACCCGAGTACTTGAGTAGACATTACAAATTGAGCTTGATTGCAAATCCTAAATATGAAAAAAATATTATTTTAAAGAGCGTTTATCTTTTATTGAAGCTACCAAGAAGATTAGCAGAAAAATATGGAAAACGAAAGAGAGAATTTGATAAATTTAAAAGAGAGTATTTGAAACTGACAGCAAGGAGATATGCATCAAATCAAGAGTTAAAAAGAGATTTGCCAGAGGCAGATTTATATATTGCAGGGAGTGATCAAATATGGAATACGTTGTTTCAAAATGGAAAAGATCCTGCTTTCTATTTGGAATTCGTACCTCAAGATAAGGGGAAGATATCATATGCTGCTAGTTTTGCTACAGCAAATATTGCACAAGAATATTCAGAGAAGATTAGAGGTTGGTTGACACGATTAGACTGTATCTCTGTGCGAGAACTTTCTGGAATAAAAATTTTACAGGATTTGGAGATTGACAGAGGAAAAGTCGTATTAGATCCAGTATTTTTATTATCTAAGAGAGAGTGGGAGATTCTTTTAAAATCTTCTGAAAGGAAACGGGAAAAATATTTGTTAGTATATGATTTTGATAACAGTGAATATATAGAAAAATTGGCGAAACGGTTGTCGAAGAAAAATCAATGGAAGATTTATTCGATACAGAAGAGTAAATATGCAGATAGAGTTTTTTGGAAGAGTGGTCCGCTTGAATTTCTTGAGTTAATAAATAATGCAGAGTTTATTATTTCGAATTCATTCCATGCAACAGCATTTTCTTTGATTTTTAAGAAACAATTTGTGGTTGTTAATAGAAAAGAAGGAATTAATACTCGCATGAAAGATTTATTGTCTATTGTTAATCTTGAGAATAGAATGCTTTGTGAAGAGAAAGAGGATCTTATACCGATAGATTATAAGGCGGTAAACACTTTGTTAGAAAATAAAATTGATGAATCAAAAAAATATTTAGATACAGCAATTAAAATGAGGGAAAATAAAGATTGAGTATTTAATAGGTTTTATTGATTCCTAAAGATTTATAAGGGAATTTTGGAGAGGAGAAAATGATGGTAGATCGTGTTGATTCAAAAGAATGTTGTTTGTGTGGAAATTGTAAATTGGTTTGTCCTACACAGGCAATCACGTTTTCGAAAAAAGAGAATAATTTCTTTTATCCTAATATTGATTTTGAAAAATGTATAGAGTGCAATAAATGTGAAAAAGTGTGTCCTGTTTTGAAACCTGTGGAACAACAAGAGCTTTTGAAGTCTTATGCTATAAAGAATAGGGAAGTTGACGAATTAAAGAAAAGTTCTTCCGGAGGGATTTTTGTGGCATTGGCACAATCGGTACTTGCCGAGAATGGAATCGTTTATGGAGCAGCTTTTTGCGCGGATTTTGAAGTAAGACATGTAGCAATTAGTAACGAGAAAGAACTTCATCGTTTGCAAGGATCGAAGTATGTTCAAAGTAAATTAGGAGATGTTTTTGAAGAGATAAAACAATATTTACGACAGGGGAAAACAGTTTTATTTTCGGGATCTCCATGTCAAACTGCAGGATTAAAATCTTATTTAGGAGAAGAAAAAACGAACGGGATATTGTATAGTGTAGATTTTATCTGTCACGGTATATTGAGTGAAAATCTTTTTCAGGAGTATATTAAATATTTGGAAAACAAACGTAAAAGTAAAATTATTTCATTTTGCTTTAGGGATAAAACATATGGCTGGGTGGATTCAGGACCTAGAATTGAGTATGAGAATGGAAAGAGTGATCATTGGCCGTTATACGAGGATTTGTATATGCAAGGATATTTTCAAGGATTATGTATGAGAGAGTCATGTTATACGTGTGCTTTTAAAAATTATCGTAGTGGAAGTGATTTAACAATGGGAGATTTTTGGGGAGCAGAACAGTTAATGCCGGATTTTTATGATAAAAATGGAGTTTCACTTCTTTGTATTCAAACGAGACGAGGAGAGGAATTGTTTAACAAAGCAAAAGAGAAATTTACAATACGAGAAGAAGATATTGATATTTTGGCAAAATATAATCAAGGATTATTTTATCCTTTTAATAAAGGTAGTAAAAGTGCTTTGTTTAATGAGTTGGCACAAAAAGATGGATATATGAAGGCATTGGAAGAAATTTGTAAACTATCTATAATGGAAAAAATTAAACGATTTTATCGCAGATTAAAACGTAAGTTGCATATATAGAAAGTGGTTTGAAAAGATAAAGTATAGTAGCAAATTATTTTAATTGGATGCATTACAATAAGATATTCATGTGAATAAATTATAAGGAAAGGAGACTCCTTTGTATTAAGGTGATTGGAGAATGAATATAATTACAAAAAAGTATATTGCATGGGCAGATGCAAAAGAGAGGAAGAAACTTTACAAATTGTATGCAATGATGAAACAAGTCGGGAAAAATGTACATATTTGTAGAAATTATTCTATTTCTTCACCGAAGAATATTAGTATAGGAAGCCATGTGTGGATTGGAGAAAATTTTTATGCCACGGGCGAAGGCGGACTTACTATTGGAAGCGGAACAATTATTTCGCGGAATGTAGAGATTTGGACAAGTAATCATAATTATGATTCTGAAGATTTAATGACTATTCCTTACGACAAAAGGTTTGTATATAAGCCTGTAACAATTCAGAAAAATGTATGGATTGGAAGTAGAGTTATTATAATTCCAGGAATTACAATAGGAGAAGGAGCGGTTGTTGGAGCAGGATCTGTTGTGGTTAAGAATATTCCACCTTATGCTGTAGTAGGAGGAAATCCAGCTAAAGTGTTGAAATATAGAAACAAAGAGATATATGAAAAATTGAAATCAGAAGAGAAGATTTATTTAGATGTAGAATATGATTATGATAAATCTTCTCTTCGCAAAATGGAGTATTAGCGATGAGTGAAAGAAGTCGACTTCAAAATTCTTTTTTTAATATAATTAGTGGATTTGCATCAAGAATTCTGGGAATGCTTACAAGCTTTATAGTTAGAACGGTATTTATTCAATGTATTAGTTCCGACTATTTAGGTATCAATGGTCTTTATTCCAGTATCTTATCGATGTTATCTTTGGCTGAGCTTGGATTTGGAACTGCTATGGTATATAGCATGTATCAACCGCTAGCAAATAAAGATACTGAGAAACTAAAGCAATTAATGGATTTATATCAAAAAGTATATACAATTATAGGAGCAGTAATTTTAATAATAGGGTTAAGTTTAACTCCATTTTTAGAGTACTTGATAAAGGATACTCCGAATATTTCTGGATTGAAATTTTATTATCTTTTGTTTTTGTTTAACTCAGTTGTTTCATATTGGTTTTTTGCATACAGAAACTCACTTTTGCAGGCAGACCAGAAAGCATATATTTTTACAAACTATATGAGTATATTTAATGTTATCAAGACAATATTACAGAGTGTTCTGTTGCTTGTCTTTCATAGCTATACTATTTATTTGGTTACACAAATTTTATGTACAATTGGACAGAATATTTGTATTGCATTAAAAGTAGATCAACTATATCCTTTCCTTAAAGAAAAAACGAAGAATAAAGTGCCAAAGGCGGAGAAAAACAGGATTTTTAGAGATGTGAAGGCCTTGATGCTTTCCAAAGTATCGCATGTAATCTTGAATAGTACAGATAATATTATTATTTCTGCTTTTGTTGGTATTAACTGGGTTGGTTTACTTTCTAATTTCATTTTAATTACAGATGCAATTACAAGTATAATTTGTCAAGTAACAGGAGCATTGACTGGAAGCTTAGGAAATTTCTTTGCAAAGGAAGAAAAAGAGTCCGGTTATATAATTTTTAAAAGAGTAGAATTTTTAAATTTTTGGTTATATGGTTTTTCTATGATTGCACTTATTGTGTTACTCAATCCTTTCGTTACGCTGTGGTTAGGAAAAGATTTTGTATTGAATGAGGGGATAATTATTGCTTTATCAATTAATTTTTTTGTTGCAGGATTTATGAATACGCTATGGACTTTTAGATCTACTTTAGGACTATTCACTCAAGGGCAGTATAGACCATTGATTGTAGCGTTATTAAATGTCATCATATCTATGGCATTGAGTTATAGTTGGGGGGTAGCAGGAGTGCTAGCTGGTACAGCAATTTCACGTGCGTGTGTAAATCTTTGGTATGATCCATGGTTGATACATAAATGGGGATTTGGGAAATCTGTTAAACCTTTTTTTA
>OBWY01000260.1_pt1 | contig 49736 bp, 50 predicted proteins | sample 1538081 | NCBI WGS metagenome assembly OBWY01 (sample SAMEA2580089, study PRJEB22360) | human gut metagenome | biome: human gut; feature: human-associated habitat; material: faeces | place: Denmark | collected 2008/2010
AGTTGATGTACCACGGGTGCGGGCCCCCACGGAGGGAGCCGCCATTTTCAGATGATGGCTCAACTATTTTTATGTTTGGAGGGATTTTTTATGCACTGGTCTGCTTCAGCCGCCCCGCTACTTATCCGAAGCAGCGACTATTTACACAGCTTCGATTATAAATGAGGATAATTTATTAAAAAAAGCTTCTACTGTCATTGGCATTTTCACGCTCCAAGTATAGAAGTATTATTTCTACAATATAGTTCTTATTTTTCTCACTGCCGCAAAGGTTTAACAGCCTTTGTGGTTTTTTGTTTGTCGATATTTGTCGCAAATAAGGACAAGCCTTCTTCCGGTATCGGCTGCCGTTCTCCACCTTTTCCAATCTGAATGTTCAAACAAATCAGATTGGAGGTAAGGAAAATGGCATATAACCATGGAAAAGCAGAGTATAAATGGAAACTCTGGAAAGAGAAAGAAGAAAAAATTTTAAGAGACAGCGGTGCTTCTGAAGATATGATTGAAGAAATCCGTCTCTATGACCGTCAGGCATTTAATTCAGACAGACGATATTATGAGCGTGTGCAGGAAACAGGTACATATTTGGATACGGTAGCAGCATCCACAGATCAGCCGGAACCGAAAACAGTACAGGACTTCTTAGATTATATTGAGAATCAGGAATTATATCATGTACTGATCACAGTGGACAGGCTTACCCTTCAGATTGTTCTGATGAAGATCCAGGGGTACAGCACTCATGAAATAGCCAGGTATTTGAAGATTACCGAAAAGGCGGTTTACAGGCGTATGGACAGGCTGAAAGAAAAAATCAAAAAAATATTTTAATATGAGGGGAAATTCATAGTTTCCCATTGGCGACAGGGTGAGAGGACGAAATCCTCCACCCTGTTTTCCTTTGTGTGGCGTAAACAGGATTGTTCCTTGACAACCGAATAGTCATTCGCCAAATACTTCCTCTTTGTGATTGTGATGAGCATAAGCGTGCGGAGCAGTACGCCAAGACCTGCCGACAAGCAAATAGCGATGAAAGGTGGTGAGCGAGCCTATACTGACTCCAAATATCGGGTAGCCCCCGGTTTCGCCATAACCCACAAAGAGCATAATGGTACTCCCGTCCAGTCACAGTCCGAGCGGTATCCAATCCGCCGCAGGCAATGAGGGCGGCTCTGGCAGACCGTCAGTTGGGGTGAAACTCCCGTGGAGTCAGTTCGCTGCTGACCGTTTGGCGACTTCCCTGCGCTTTTGCGCATTTGCATTTCGGGGTGTCGAGGACAAATAGAAATGCTATGATCATAGAGCCAGACACAAGGTTATCAATGAGAACAGAGCTTTGTTTTATATGCTCCCGACCTCAAAAGCCTTTTGCCTGGCTTATTACATAGACAGAAACCGTATGTCAAATATAGATTGGAGGGCATTCAAATGAAAAGAACTGTCAGGCGTGGAGATATTTACTACGCGAAACTTGATCCGCATATCGGCTCTGAACAGGGCGGCACAAGACCTGTCCTCATTCTTTCCAATGATACAGGAAACAGGTTCAGCCCTACGGTCATTGTTGCTGCCATTACGAGCCGAGTACGAAAGAAAACGAAGCTGCCGACACATTACTATTTGGAAGATGTTGACGGGCTTCCCGAAAATTCAATTATTCTCTTTGAACAGGTGCGCACGATTGACAAAAGCCGTCTCAAAGAGAAAGTAACACAGCTTGATAAACAATCTATGGAAAAGATTGTTTTACCCCTATTTATCAGCATGGGCGTAGAAAAAGAGCTGAAAGCAGAAAGGAGGATTTCTCATGTTTGAGGATAGAATTGCAGCATTAAATAAGGATACAGAAGCTATGCCGAGTATTCCATATGAGAAAAGAATTTATACAGTAGATGAGATCCAGGACATTTTAGGCATCGGCAGGAATTCTGCCTATAATCTTGTGAAATCCGGCGTATTCCACAGTGTCCGTATCGGCGGCAATATCCGTATTTCAAAAAAGAGCTTTGACGATTGGCTTGATAAACAAATGGATACTTGTCAAGTGTGAAAAATCCTTTGAAATGTCGGATTTGCACATTTCACTTTTTCTCCGATTTTCCCTACTATATAGCCAAGCAGAAATGCTTGGCTATATAGCATACCCTAACGGCTGACGAGCCGAAAAAAATGAATCGGAGGAAAACACAATGAAAAAGAAAAGCATGTCCGTGCGAGAAATGCGTCGGCTTCTTGGGCTTGGCAAGACGGAATCATACTGGCTCGTAAAAAAGAACTATTTTGATACGGTTATCATAGGCGGTAAGATGCGTGTGATGATCGAGAGCTTTGAAAACTGGTACGCCAACCAGCTTCATTATAAGAAAATAATTGGTGAAGCACCGGGAAAGAATTGGACATCCATCACAATGTCAATTCAGGAAACTGCCCGCTTACTTGGGATTGCTGAAGGAACCCTATATGACTTAATGAAGAAGAAACCGTTCAAAACCGTAAAGGTTGGGATGTATACCCGTATTTACATAGATAGCTTTGAGGATTGGTACAATTCGCAATCTCACTATAAGAAAGTTATCAAAAATGAGGAGGTGGCAGCATGTTCGAAGATCGCATCGCTGAATTAAATGGAGTTTCAAAAACTGCTCCGAATAAGAAAAGCTATACTGTTGCAGAAATTCGGCAGATTCTTGGAATAAGCCGTCCCACTGCATATAAGCTGATAAATCAGAATGTGTTTCAGAGTGTTCGATTGAGTAGCGGCATCAGAATCGTAAAAAGCAGTTTTGATGCATGGCTCGAAACAAGAGAGTAAGGAGGTGTTTTACATGGCATCTATTGTTAAGAGAAAAAACCGCTATTCTGTGGTTTACAGCTATACGGATGAAAACGGTGTAAAGAGGCAAAAATGGGAAACCTTTGCCACTAATGCCGAAGCAAAAAAGCGCAAAGTGCAGGTTGAATTTGAACAGGAGACAGGTACTTTTATTACCCCTTCCGCTAAGACGGTCAATGATCTTCTGGAAGAATACATGTCTATTTATGGTGTGAATACCTGGGCATTATCGACCTATGAAGCAAGGCGAAGCCTGATCTTCAATTATATTACTCCGCTGATTGGAGATATTAAACTGGAAGATCTGACACCGAGAACTATGGACAAATTCTATCAGAGCTTATTATCGGTCAAGGCAAAGGTGGTAAATAACCGCAGGCCGAACAATGAATATCTCACCGCCCATACAGTCAGAGAGATTCATAAGCTGCTCCGCAATGCCTTTAATCAGGCAGTAAAATGGGAACTGATGTCAAGAAATCCTGTTCTTAATGCTACCCTTCCAAAAGAAGAACATAAAGAGCGTGCAATCTGGACAGCAGAAACACTGTTCAAAGCATTGGAAGTTTGTGACGATGACAATCTGGCATTGGCACTGAATCTTGCTTTTTCCTGCTCATTGCGAATGGGTGAGCTTCTCGGACTGACCTGGGACTGTATCGACATTTCAGAGGACAGCATAAAAAATGGATGTGCCTACATCTTTGTCAACAAAGAGCTTCAGCGTGTTAATCGCAATGCGTTGGAACAGTTGGGTGAAAAAGGTGTTGTCTTTAAGTTTCCGCCTGCGCTGGCAAGTACACACACAGCGCTGGTGCTGAAAGAGCCGAAAACAAAAACCAGTATCCGAAAGATATTTCTTCCGAAAACAGTTGCGGAAATGCTTGTTGATCGACATGAGGAAATTGAAAACTACAAGGCACTGTTTGGAGACGAATACTTGGACTTTAATCTCGTATTCGCTTCTTCCTGCGGCAGACCGATTGAAGGACAGGTTATCAATCGAGCTTTAGGAAAGCTGATCAAAGATCACGACTTGCCGCCTGTCGTATTTCACAGTTTCAGACATTCAAGTATCACTTATAAGCTGAAACTCAACGGTGGCGATATGAAATCCGTACAGGGGGATTCCGGCCACGCACAGGTCAAGATGGTAGCCGATGTGTATTCTCATATCATAGACGAGGACAGACGTTTAAATGCGCAACGATTTGAGGAGCAGTTCTACCAGAGCAAATCAACCCCAGCAGTTGAAGAACCGGAGGAAACAACCGAACCTAAAGAAACACAGACTGAACAGGAGCTGCTACAGAAACTTCTTGCCAATCCAGAAATGGCAGCCCTTTTGAAATCACTGGCGAAAACCATATGAAACTGAGGAGCCGTTGCAAATGGATGAGTAATCATCTATGGAGCAATGGCTCCTTCTGCTATATCGTATTAAGATTGGAGTGATTGATTGAAAGATATTTTTACGGATATGCAGGCCAAAATAGGATGTCAGTACATATCTGACCTGACCTATCATAAGCGGGCCGTCTGGCTTGAGATGAAACGCCTTTGTCTGTCTGCCTATCCTAAAAAACAGTTAGAAGATTTTTCACGCTATGTATTCGATGTGCCTTATACCGTTATACAGGAAGCGTTGCAAAGAAAAGATATAATGAGCCATAAAAGAAAAGTGTGTGCAGATTGAAGTAATAAATCATAGAGCAAGCATCTGCACCAAAAGAAACACAAGAGGACAATCTAACATGGGTTGTCCTCTTTCTTTCAGTCTATTATGTACATACTGTTCTTGAGAAGTTCCAGATCAGAAGAGCCGTCCTAACACCAGAAGGGATGCACCCACACAACAGCGGCTTGTTTTTACCATTGAGCATTTTCCCAAACTCGAACTTCGTGCTAATCACCTGCAAATTGGAAGGTATAAAACACCTTAAAATTAGCAGAAACACCGAGGTACAGGATAACATTCTGATGCCGTGAAAAGCCAGTAAATACAGGGATTATTTAAACTTAGAAGGCAGCTGATTGACCTTTAGGAGTGCTTCTCCTAAGCGAGGGGTCGGAGGTTCAAATCCTCTTGGCGACGGGCTTCAAAGCGTTCGAAAATGTTAGCTGGATTAGCTGACAACGAACGCTTTTTTATTTTCAAATCACGTTCGTGACACAAAATTCCATTCAAAATGATCAATTTCCAGCTAACGCAATCCGATTTTTGTTAGCTGACAGCTAATCAAAATTACCGGTTTGCAAACATGGGTTTTAAGAAGTCCAGCTAACATTTGGGTTCCGCTCCGTTGTCACCCCTTATTCGGGGATGTAAATCAGAGAAAAGGCGGGAAAAGAAACAATCTCTCCCAAACCTGCAAACATAAATTAGCTGAAACAGTATTCGATTCTATTAGCTACAGCTAATGGTCAAACAGCAATGTCTGTTTGGAACTTTACTATCTATAAAAGTTCCAGGCAGGCATTTTTTATTTCCTGAATCCTGGAGGAAAGGAGTCAAGATGGCTGAGCCAAACAGACAATCAGGAGAAAACGAAAAAAGAATTATAGAAATTGAGATTGAGCGTCTTCGACCGTTCAAAGAGCATCCGTTTCAGGTGAAAGATGATAAGGAAATGTTTCTTCTGCAGGAAAGCATTGAGAAGTATGGAATATTAAATCCGCTGATCGTCAGACCGGTACCGGATGGATACTATGAGATCATATCCGGCCACAGAAGAAAACATGCTGCGGAGAAACTGGGATACCGAAAAGTACCGGTGATCATCCGGGTATTAAGTGAAGATGATTCCATTTTAAGCATGGTAGATTCTAATCTTCACAGAGAACGGATCAGCTACAGTGAAAAAGCTTTTGCTTACAAATTGAAGAATGACGTATTAAAAAGAAAAAATGGTCGAAAAAAGAGCCAAGTTGACCACAAAACACCAAGAAAGCGGGCGATAGAGATTATCAGCGAGGATTGTGGTGATAGCCCAAAACAAGTGCAGCGTTATATCTCACTGACAAAACTGATACCGGAAATGCTGCAGAAACTGGATGATGAGATTATTTCTTTTTGTCCGGCTGTAGAGATAGCTGCATTAAGTGAAAAAGAGCAAAAGGAACTGCTTGTAGCAATGGAGTATGCACAGGCAATCCCGTCACTCTCACAGGCCCAGAGAATCCGGCAACTGAGTAAAGAAAAGCAGTTGTCACTGGAAAAGATGGAAGAAATCATGTGTGAAGTGAAAAAGGGTGAAATCACAAGAGTAGCTTTCACAAACGAACAGCTACATAAGTATTTTCCGAATTCCTATACACCGGCAATGATGAAACGGGAAATATTGGCACTACTAAAATTATGGAAAAAAGAATCATGGGAAAGTTAAAGGAGGAAGCAATCATGTGTAAAGTTATATCCGTAGTAAACCAGAAAGGTGGCGTCGGAAAGACCACCACAACCGTAAATGTAGGCATTGGACTGGCAAGAGAAGGTAAGAAAGTGTTGCTGATCGACGCGGATTCACAGGGAAGTTTAACCGCAAGTCTTGGATATGAGGAACCGGATGATCTTCGCATCACACTGGCAACGATCATGATGGATGTCATCAACGAAGAAGAAATCTCTTTGGAAGATGGGATCTTACATCACCAGGAAAATGTAGATCTTCTCCCGGCAAATATTGAGCTTTCCGCACTGGAAGTAACGATGGGAAATGTTATGAGCAGAGAAATGATCATGAAAGAATATATCGATGCGATAAGATGCCGATACGATTATATCCTGATCGACTGTATGCCAAGCCTTGGTATGATGACAATCAATGCACTGGTCTCTTCCGATTCCGTGCTGATACCTGTACAGGCCGCATATCTGCCGGTGAAAGGACTTCAGCAGCTGATCAAGACCATTCTTACAGTAAAGAAAAGGCTGAACCGGAAACTGGCGATTGAGGGCATTCTCCTGACTATGGTAGATTTTAGAACCAATTACGCAAGGGACATTGCATCGAGAGTACATACAACCTACGGAAGCCAGATAGAAGTATTTGAAAATGTGATTCCGATGTCCGTAAAAGCAGCTGAGACCAGTGCAGAGGGAAAAAGTATCTACATGCACTGTCCGAAAGGAAAAGTTGCTGAGGCATATATGAAATTGACACAGGAGGTTTTGAATAATGAAAAATAGAAGTGGCGAAAAGATTAAACTGGCTAGTATTGATGAATTGCTTGGTGTGGTAAATGAAGAGTCAGCAATGGAGATAGAGATCAGTAAGATCCATTCGTTTAAGAATCATCCGTTCAAGGTGCTGGATGATGAAAAGATGCAGGACCTGGTAGAAAGCGTAAAGATCAATGGAGTGCTGACACCGGTACTGCTTCGCATGGATGAAAATGAAGAATATGAAATGGTATCCGGCCATAGAAGAATGCATGCAGCACAGCTTGCAGGACTTACGACTATTCCGGCAATCGTAAGAGAATTATCGGATGATGATGTCATTGTGGCTATGGTGGACGCTAACATTCAGCGAGAGGAACTGTTGCCGAGTGAGAAAGCTTTTGCTTACAAAATGAAACAAGAGGCCATGAAACACCAAGGTTCTCGAACAGACTTGACTTTGGGACAAAATGTCCCAAAGTTCAAAAGAACAACGGAAGCAATTGCGGATGGGACAGGTGAAAGTTATAAACAGATTCAGCGTTACATTCGACTGACAGAGTTAATTCCGGAACTTCTTGATCTGGTAGATAGCAAGAAGCTTCAGTTCACGGTTGCCATAGATATCTCCTACATCGATAAGGAAGTACAAGAATGGATTTACGAATATATTAGTGACACTGGATTTATTAAGCCAAAGCAGATTGCAGCACTCAGAAATCAGCTGAATGATGGACCGATCAATCAGATCCAGATGTTATCGATTTTTAATAACTGTGTGATGGCAAAGAAGATATCCCGGTCTCTCACCTTCTCAGAAAAGAAACTAACAAAGTATTTTCCAGATGATTATACAGCCAAAGATATGGAGCAGGTGATTGAATCATTATTAGAAAAATGGATGCAGGAACAGTCCTGTTAAGGATAGAAAAAGCTAAGAAAACAAAGTCAAAGAAGTTTAAAAAGAGGACTTCTTAGCAGAAAATGAAAGGAGGAAATTATGGAGAAAAAAATGACATTTAATTATTTTTATGGTACCGAAGCTGATCAGTTCAGCTTCTACCGCATACCAAAAGCATTATTTACAGACAGTTATTTTAAAGATTTATCGAGCGATGCTAAAATTTTATATGGACTGATGTTGGATCGAATGTCTCTTTCCATCAAGAATCAGTGGTTTGACGACAAAAACAGAGCATATATCTACTTTTCCATCGAAGATATCATGGAATTACTGAACTGTGGCAGAAATAAAGCCATTAAATCCATGAGAGAACTGGATGACGAAACAGGAATTGGTCTGATTGAGAAACGCAGACAGGGATTTGGAAAGGTGAACGTTATCTACGTGAAAACCTTTATGCCTGAGAAAACAGATGAGAAAAAATTTGGAGAGGAATTAAAGAAGTTTAAAAAACAAACTTCTGTGGAAAATGAGGAATCTACAGAAGTTTACAATTCAAACTTCATGAAGTCCCAAAATCAAACTTCTAGAAGTCTCGAAAACAAACTTCAAGAAGTTTACATTTCAAACCCTAATAATACTAATCTTAGTGATACTGAAATGAATGATAATAAATCTAATCATATCATATCTGTGGATGAGAAAAGATTTGATAGCGATAACCGCTCTGAGGATTATCAGGCTTATGAAAACCTTGTCAAAGAGACCATTGATTATGAATCACTGGAAGTAACCCATCATGACGATATGCGACAGGTAGATGAAATCGTGAACCTGATCGTAGAAACTGTGATGTGTAAAAATGACAAGATCTTGATTGCCAGCAACTGGTATCCGGCATCACTGGTGAAGAAAAAATTTCTGATGCTGACCTATTCACATATAGAGTATGTCTTACACTGTATGCGTGGTAACACCACAAAGGTGAAGAACATCAAGAAATATTTATTAGCAGCCCTGTTTAATGCACCGTCAACGATGAACGGGTATTATCAGGCAGAGGTGAACCATGATATGCCAGGACTGGTAAGATAGGAGGTGTACATGTTTATTTTAAAACTTGCTGGGAAGATATTATTACTGCCGGTATGGCTGATTCTTTTTGTGATCGGCCTGGCAGTGAAGATGACAGTACAGACTTATGCGGTTGTCAGAGGGATCCTTGGGTTTATATTCACTTTGTTGATTATAGCGACTGCATACTGTTATCATGACTGGGTACAGGTTGCATTTCTATTTTCGCTGAGTGTAATTCTGTATCTGATCCTGTTTGCAGGAGTATTCGTGGACACTGTACTGGACATGACAAGAGAACGTATTATTGATTTTATTATATCGTGAGGAGGATATGAAAATGAGCGAAAACAATGATTATATTCAGTTACCACCACTAAAAAAAGACACACCATCCGATGTGGTAGCATTTATGTGGGAGTACCTGAAAGTACCGGAGAATTCAAGAGAAAAAGTTAAGAATCTGCTTAAAGATGCAAATGAAAATAGAGTAAAATTAAGTCATCAGGCACCAACACTGTATGATGTTGTCCCAAAAGAAGAAATTGCTGAATTTGAAGAGCTTATGCGCAAAACCATAGCTGACATTGTATCAGAAGCCAGTAGCGTTGCCTGTTGGGTGTATGTGCAGAAATATGTGAAGCACAAAACCCTAAACGAAATGCTGCAAGAATTGCCAGACGTAGGTCAATTCATCCTAGCTATGGATACCTGGTTTGAAAAACTGATGGAGAAATAATCTAGGAAAATAGTTTAAAGTTTACATGTTATGATCATGTATGAAGTTGGAACAGAATAAAAGATTGTGCTATACTATTGTTCAAGAAAAAAACTCATTGACATATTTCAATCTATTTAGGAGGATAAACGATCATGTGTACAGCAGCAACTTATAAAACAAAAGATTTTTACTTTGGACGAACCCTCGATTATGAATTCTCTTATGGTGATCAGATAGTAATTACACCACGTAATTATGCGTTTAATTTTCGCCATGTTGGCGATATGAAAAATCATTATGCAATTATTGGAATGGCTCATGTTGCAGAGGATTATCCTTTGTATTATGATGCTATGAATGAAAAAGGAGTGGCAATGGCAGGACTGAATTTTGTCGGAAATGCTGTTTATGCCGCGATTAAGTCAGATGTGGAAAATATTGCACAGTTTGAATTTATTCCGTGGATTTTAAGTCAGTGTTCTTCTTTAGTTGAAGTTCGCGAGCTTCTTGAACGAATTAATATTGTTAATACTCCTTTCAGCGAGCAATTACCATTAGCACAATTACACTGGATCATTTCTGATGAGAATGAGTCAATTACGGTAGAATCTATGTCAGATGGTTTGCATATTTATGACAATCCAGTAGGAGTGCTTACGAATAATCCGCCATTTCCACAGCAGATGTTTCAACTAAATAATTATATGTATTTATCTCCTAAACAGCCCAGAAATACTTTCTGCGAAAATTTGGCTCTTGATGCATATAGTAGAGGTATGGGAGGATTAGGTCTTCCGGGAGATCTCTCATCTTCCTCACGCTTTGTACGTGTAGCTTTTACAAAGGTAAATGCAATTTCAGGTGAATCAGAGGAAGAAAGCGTTAGCCAATTCTTCCACATTCTCGGATCTGTGGATCAGCAACGAGGATGTTGCGAAGTAGCGGATGGAAAATATGAAATCACATTGTATACGTCGTGTTGTAATGTTACAAAAGGTATTTATTATTACAATACTTATGAAAACCATCAGATCAGTGCAGTAGATATGCATGTAGAAAATCTGGATAGTGATAAAATGATTTGTTATCCAGTAATTCAAGGAGAACGAATCAACTATCAAAATAAATAATGTTTTGAAATCAGGGATGAGGTAGAAAGGAAAGTTCCATGACAAAAGATGAAGTAAAAAAACTCAGGATGAACAGTCCGGAATCACTACAGTTTTTAAATAATGCTACAAAATTTTATAATTTAATGATGATGTATCGTTGTGCTATTAGGGAGATACAAACTAAACTTGAGGTTTTGGATGATGAATTTTCAGTTGAGAACAATCGAAATCCTATTTCTTTTATAAAAACAAGAATTAAGCAGCCCAATAGTATTTACGATAAATTGCAGAAGATGGGATATGAATTTACAATAGAAAATATACAGACATATCTCAATGATGTAGCAGGCGTTCGAATAGTTTGTGCGTTTATTGACGATATTTATATGATATCAGATTTGATTACCCAACAGGATGATATTAAAGTTATTGAAATAAAAGATTATATAAAAAATCCAAAATCGAATGGTTATCGAAGCTATCATATGATTGTTGAAATACCAGTATTTTTTGCTAAGGGTAAAACACCTATGCGTGTAGAATTACAGATTCGAACCAATGGTATGGATTTCTGGGCAACATTGGAACATCAACTTCGCTATAAAAAAGGAATTGAAGAAATGCCTGGCTATGATGAGATAAGTGAAGAATTACTTCATTCTGCAAGAGCTATCATTGAAGCAGATAATGAAATGCAGAGAATAAAAGACAAAATTGGTATGTTCCACGAAATTTAGGGAGAAAACTGAGCAAGTAGGAAGGTGGAATATATATGAAACAAGATACTTTAGAGGGCAAAGCAAAAACAAAAAATGGGGTAAAACGGCTGTGTTTTTCCATAATCTGCATTCTTCTGGAAGTGATTTTTATTATTACTATCGTAACACGCTTGAATGAATATGCAGAAATCATAAATTTATTTACAAGGATTTTGAGTGGGATCTTGGTTTTGGGATTGTACGCATCAAATAAGACATCCTCTATGAAAATGCCTTGGATCATCTTAATTCTAATTTTCCCAATTATGGGTGTAGGCCTGTATTTGTTGATTGGTTTGAATGGTGGCACACATAAAATGCGTGAGCGATATGCAGAAATTGATAGCAAATTGTTACCAATGCTTCCGGACAGTCAGGAGTGTTTGAGCAAAATAAAAGAAACAATTCCGAAAGCAGGAAATATAGCAAGTTACATACAAAGAAATTCGCAGTATCCAATCTATCAGAATACGGATATTGTGTATTTTGATGAAGCAGTGAAAGGATTAGAGGCACAGCTTAAGGATTTGGAGAAAGCACAGAAGTTTATCTTTATGGAATATCATGCGATAGAAGACGCTGAAGCATGGCATAAGATTCAAGATGTTCTGGAAGAGCGAGTAAAAGCAGGTGTGGAAGTTAGAGTATTCTACGATGATATGGGTTCTATAGGCTTTATTAACACAGATTTTGTGAAAAAGATGGAGGCAATAGGAATTCATTGCCGTGTATTCAATCCGTTTATGCCAGGTTTAAATCTGTTTTTGAACAATCGTGATCATAGAAAAATAACAGTTATTGATGGAAAAGTCGGATTTACAGGTGGATATAATCTAGCAAACGAATATTTTAATTACACACACCCGTATGGACAGTGGAAAGATACAGGTATTCGTTTAGAAGGAGATGCTGTTCAGTCGCTTACGGTGACATTTTTGGAAATGTGGAATGCAGTAAGTGATAAGGTTGCTAATGATTCTGATTTTAGTAAATACCTTTTCCACTATGATTATGCGGCACAGCCAACTGGGTTTGTTCAACCTTATGCAGACAGCCCTATGGATAATGAGCAAGTCGGAGAAGAAGTTTATATCAGTATGATAAATAAAGCTGAAAAATATTGTTGGTTTATGACTCCATATCTAATCATAACAGATGAAATGACGCATGCGTTATGTCTGGCTGCTAAGCGAGGGGTAGACGTAAGAATTATCACACCTGGTATCCCTGATAAAAAATTCATTTATAATATAACTCGTTCTTTTTATCATGGATTAGTTAAACATGGTGTTCGTGTTTATGAGTGGACTCCTGGTTTCTGTCATGCAAAAATGAGTATGGCAGATGACTGTATGGCAACTTGTGGAACAATTAATCTGGATTATCGAAGTTTATATCACCATTTTGAAAACGGCTGTTTTATGGCAGATTGTCAGGCAGTTGTGGAAATAAAAAATGATCTGATAAGAACGATGGGAGAATGTCGTGATGTGACAGACCAATATCAAACCGGACGAAGTGCATATTTGCGACTGGGACAATTATTTATGAGATTATTTGCTGGATTGCTATAAGAATCTGATGAAACGACCTTTCAAAAAACAGTTGATTTAGAAGTTAACTGTTTTTGAAAGGCCGTTTTTGCTATATCTAACAGTCTGTTGTACAAAGAAGATTTTGCATGGATGAAAAAACAAACCTTGTTGAGGTTAAATTGAGTTTTCCATTGTATTGTATTGCTAATGAATAAGAATAAGAAAAAGAACAGACAATGCTGAATGCACTGGAAACAAGAATATCTGAGTATAGTATGTAAGTTCGTAACAGAATGAAAGGAGCGATTCAAATGAGCAATTTGGAAAATTATATGAAACAGCAAGCAATTTTTTGTGAACAAAATGATAGCATTAGTAAGAATCTGTATTCAGAGTATGGTGTAAAAAGAGGCTTACGAGATGAAAAAGGCCAAGGTGTGTTGACGGGGCTTACAAATATTTCTGATATAAAAGCTTTTGAATATCGTGATGGAGTAAAGAGTCCATGTGATGGCGAGTTATCTTATCGTGGTTATAATATAAAAGATTTAGTAACAGGAAGTAAAGGAAAAAGGTTTGTCTTTGAAGAAGGAGCATATCTTCTTTTATTCGGAGAATTGCCAACTGATACACAGTTAATGGAATTTCAGGGAAGACTATCTGATTGTATGGAACTACCGACTAACTTTACCAGAGATGTCATTATGAAAGCACCTACATCAGATATTATGGGTTCTATGACTCGAAGTATTCTTACATTGGGCTCTTACGATAAGGAAAAAGAAAGTCTTGAAATTCCGAATGTGCTAAGGCAGAGTATGCAGTTGATCGCAGCATTTCCTATGTTAGCAGTATATGCATACCATGCTTATTGTCATTATGAAAAAAACGAAAGTATGTATATTCATAGACCTGAAAAAGATTTATCTATTGCTGAAAATTTCCTGCGCCTATTAAGACCAGATACAAAATTCACAGAACTGGAAGCAAGAGTACTGGATATAGCATTATTGTTACATATGGAACATGGTGGTGGTAACAATTCTACATTCACTACACGGGTAGTAACATCTTCAGGTTCAGATACTTATTCTGTTATTTCAGCAGCAATGTCATCCTTAAAAGGAAAAAAACATGGCGGTGCAAATCTGATGGTAATGAATATGATGGATGATATTAAAAGTCATGTGAAAGATTATGAAGACGAAGAGGAAATTGCATCATATCTGAGTAAGATTTTGAAGAAAGAGGCGTTTGATCAGAAAGGACTTATTTATGGAATGGGACATGCTGTATATTCTATTTCAGATCCGAGAGAAAGGGTGTTCAAAGGCTTTGTAGAACAACTCGCAAGGGATAAAGGACGTGAGAAAGATATGACCCTTTATAACAATATTGAGAAGATTGCACCTAAGTTGATTGCAAAGCAGCGTCAGATATTCAAAGGAGTAAGTCCTAATATAGATTTCTATAGTGGTTTTGTGTATGACATGTTGAATATTCCAAGAGAATTGTACACGCCATTATTTGCGATAGCAAGAATTGCTGGTTGGAGTGCACATCGCCTGGAAGAATTGATAACTACAGATAAGATCATTCGCCCGGCATATAAGAGTCTAGTCAGCAAAAAAGAATATATAGAAAGAGAGGAACGATAATATGGGAGCAGGAACCAGTGCAGAGGAGTTTTTTTTAAAGAGCATCAATGTTGAAAGTATATTTGAATTTGTCGAAAGAACAGATTATTTGTTTCTTTATAGTATAAAGGAATGTGTTGAAAAATCAGACTGTCATGAAGGAGTATATCTTTCAGAAGTGGCAGAATACATGAAATTATCGATTCCAGAAACATCTAAGATGGTAAAAAGTCTTGAAAATAAAGGATATATTATCTGGAAATTAGATGAAAAAAAAGAAAGAACATACCTTGTTTTGACGAACAAGGCAATTGAATTAAGTAATTGTCAGAAAGAAAAAATGATAGAAGCTTATGAAAAAATCATATCGAATATACAAGAAGATGACCTGGCAGTTACACGGTGTACATTGAGAAAAATCCGACAGCTTATGGAAGAAATAAAATAGTGATTAATACAACGGAGTAAGAAAAGCTCCTTCATATATTAGAATAAAAATATGACTGTTTCTTTAAAAAGAAGCCGGTCATATTTTTTTATGAAAAATAAATTTTGTTGAGGTTAAATTGAGATTGACTTTGTATTGTATAAGTATGAAATAAAAAGGAATCAGGTGATGTACAATGAAAAAGCATAAAATATGTAAAATCCTTCTTGTTATACTGGCAATTTTTTTATGTGTGGCTTTTTATGAATTGCTCGGAATCTGCGTTGCATATAAAAAGCAGCCGGAAGTGTCCAATACAACCAAAAAAGAAACAAAAAATGGGTCATGGAACGAATGCAGTGAAAATACAGAACGGGCAGTAATCATAGAAAAGAATCCAGAAGCGCTTTTACAAAGAGTGCGTTTGATCAAGAATGCAAAAAAGGAAATTATTCTTTCTACTTTTGCATTTCAATCCGATGAAAGTGGAAAATTGATTTTAGGAGCACTGCATGATGCGGCAGACAGAGGTGTACATATTCGTCTGTTAGTAGATGGAATGGAGAGCTGGATTGATATGGAAGGAAATCCGTATTTCTATGGATTATCTTCCCATGAGAATGTTGAAATTAAACTGTATAATAAGGCCAATCCGTTGAAACCGTGGAAAATGATGGGTAGAATGCATGATAAATATTTGATTGCAGATGGAAAGAGATATATTCTTGGGGGAAGAAATACATACAATTATTTCCTGGGTGATTTTCCGGGACATAAAAACTATGACAGAGACGTGTTAGTGGTTTGCGATGAACCTGAGAAAGAAAATTCAGTTAACCAGTTGTTAGAGTATTTTGAAACGATATGGGAACAAGAAGACAGTGGTTATTTTCATGACAATAAAAAACTGGCAAATAGAAAATCTGTAAAGAACGCAGTTTTAGAGCTGCAGAACAGCTATCAGAAATATTTTGAAGAGAATAAGGAAAGAATCTGCGAGACCGATTATACGGACGAAACTTTTGAGACAGAAAAGATTACATTAGTGTCAAATCCTATTCACACAGGTTCCAAAGAACCAGTAGTGTGGTATCAGTTGGGAGAATTGATGAAAAATGCAAAAAATCGTGTGAAGATCCACACGCCATATATTATCTGTAATGATATGATGTATAATACATGGGAGGAGATTGCAGAGAACGTTTCAGATTTTTCTATCATGACAAATTCAGTTGCGAATAATGGGAATCCATTTGGGGCTGCCGATTATGCGAAAAACAGAAATAGAATCTTAAGTACAGGAATTAATATCTGGGAATATGAAGGCGGTTATTCATACCACGGAAAAAGTATTCTCATTGACGATGATCTGTCTGTAATCGGTTCCTTTAATATGGACATGAGAAGTGCATATCTGGATACGGAACTGATGCTTGTAATTCGCAGTAAAGATATTAATAAACAGTTGGAAGAGGGCATGATGGAATATGAAAAAGTGTCCCGCCAGATATTAGAAGGCGGAACTTATAATGATCCATATCATGTAGAGCCAATCGAATTAACAAAGAAACGTCAGAGAAAAATATTTTTGGTACAGCATCTGCTTGGATGGGCAAGGTATCTGTTTTAATAAGGAGGAAGGAAAACGTGTTTCAAATATTGATTGTAGAAGATGATAAAGAATTAAGCCAGCTATTCCAAAAAGTGCTTGAGAAGAATGGATATCAAGTCAAAAGTGCATCGGATGGAGCACAGGCATTAGAAGTATTGGATAAGGAATATATTGATCTGATCATTTCTGATATTATGATGCCGGTTATGGATGGCTATGAACTGGTGTCAGAACTTCGTTCAGCAGGATATCAGATACCAGTGCTTATGATCACTGCGAAAGGTTCCTTTGATGATATGCGCCAGGGATTTCTTTCGGGAAGTGACGATTATATGGTAAAACCGGTAAATGTGAATGAAATGGTTTTAAGAGTCGGAGCACTGCTTCGCCGTGCACAGATACTGAATGAACACAAAATTGTGATCGGTTCAACAGAGTTTGATTATGATGCAATGACGGTTACAACTGATAAGGAAAGTCTTGTTTTGCCTAAAAAAGAATTCCTGCTTTTATATAAGCTTGCAGCTTCGCCGGGCAGAACATTTACAAAACAACAGTTGATGGATGAAGTATGGGGATACGAGACGGAGGCAGACCCACATACGATAGAGGTACATATAGGAAGAATCAGAGAGCGTTTTAAAGATAACCCTGATTTTGAAATCGTAACAATGCGTGGAATTGGATACAAGGTGGTGAAAAAATAATGGAACAAAAGAAAGAAAAAGGATTGCGGATCCGATCCTGTCTGACTGGTGCAATCTGGCTGGCACTTGTATTTTCAACAGTCATATCTGCTTTATTATTTGCTCTTTTGAATCATTTTTTTAATCTGCCGGGCAGCATACCTGTGCTTGGCTGGCTTTTGATTTTCAATACATTGATTGCAGGGCTGATCACTTCCTTTATCAATGCAAAGTTACTGGAACCAATTACCAGACTTAGTAAAGCAATGAAGGAAGTTTCTCAGGGAGATTTTGAACAGCATTTGGAAACGAACAGCCGTATAGCAGAAGTTGGAGAATCTTATCAAAGTTTTAATGTTATGACAAAAGAACTTCGTGCAACAGAGGTGCTGCAGATGGATTTTGTATCTAATGTTTCTCATGAGTTTAAGACCCCGATTAATGCCATTGAAGGATATACAATGCTGCTTCAGGGAGAAGAACTGTCTCCGGATCAAGAGGAATATGTAGAAAAAATCTTATTTAACACCCAAAGACTTTCCGGATTGGTTGGTAATATTTTGCTGTTATCCAAGTTAGAGAATCAGAATATACCAATGAAAAAAACAGAATATCGTCTGGATGAACAGATCCGCCAGGCATTTCTTTCATTGGAAACAAAATGGACAGAAAAAGAAATTGGTTTTCAGGTAGAATTGGAGGAAGTTAAATATACTGGGAATGAAGGACTTTTTATGCATATCTGGATAAATCTTTTGGATAATGCGATTAAGTTCAGCCCTTCAAAGGGGACAATTACGATGTTTCTGAAACAAGAACAGGATTCTGTTAAGTTCATTCTGGAAGATGAAGGACCAGGAATAGAGGATGATGTAAAATCCAGAATATTTGACAAGTTCTATCAGGTAGATGGATCTCATAAAGCAGAAGGAAATGGCCTAGGTCTTGCACTTGTAAAACGGATTGTAGATAGTGCCGGAGGAACAATCAAAGCAGAAAACCGTGAATATGGTGGATGCAGATTTGTTATAGAGCTGCCAAAGCAGAAAGATGAGATTATATAGTTTTAAGATAAATTAGAAGATGGGAGGATTTATATGACATTTTATCAGGAGTTGCAGTTAAATCAGACAGGTTCTAAAAACCTGTTGAAAAAGAGTGAAACACTAAAAGAAAAATTATATCATATGTGGGTATATCTGGTGAAGATAGCTGTTACAATGGCATTTTGTTTTTTCTTTGTTAGTATTTTCAGCATCCTATTTGGAAATGAGAACAGCATTGTAGGTGTAGTAGTCTTATTATGTCTCATGGTGTTTAGAAATGCGGATCTGGGGATCCACACCGGACAATCTACGATGCTTTTGGCTTTGTTCTTTGTAATTATGACTGTATGTCCGCATTTAGCAAATCAGTTTTCACCGGTATTGGGAATGCTGTTAAATATTGCGGCACTGGCTGTGTTGATTCTGTTCGGATGCCATAATCCATTCATGTTTAATCAATCTACATTGGTTCTTGGGTATCTGCTACTATATGGTTATGATGTTACGGGAAAAAGCTATCAGATGCGATTAGTCGGAATGGCTTTAGGTGCAGCACTTACCTGCTTCGTATTTTATCGAAATCATAAAAACAGAACTTATAAAAGAAATCTGAAAGATCTGATACAAGAATTTGATATCACTTCTTCCAGAACAAAATGGCAGATATGTCAGATTTTATGCGTACCGATTGTCCTTTGCATTGCAGAACTTTGTAATATGCCACGTGCAATGTGGGCTGGTATTGCGGCCATGTCCACGATTTTGCCGTTTATGGAAGATATGCACTACAGAGTCCGTAAAAGGATTGTCGGAAATATTGCAGGTGTTATATGTTTTACAGTATTATATTTTCTGCTTCCTTCGTCAATCTATGCATATATAGGAATTCTTGGTGGAATCGGTGTAGGATTTTCAGCACAATATGGCTGGCAGGCAGTATTTAACACATTTGGTGCTTTAGCCATTGCTGCAGAGACTTATGGACTACAAGGAGCGGTTAGTCTTAGAGTGATTCAAAATGTTTTTGGTGTTGTGTTTGCTTTAGCATTTTGTGTTATATTTTATTGGTTTATGTCTAAAAAAAAGGAAAGTGAGGTGACCGTACATGCAGAGTGAAGTGAATCAGGAAGAAAATTTGAATAGAATTATTACGGTTCCTAATCTTCTTTCTTTTTTTCGGCTTTGTCTGATTCCGGTAATTATATGGAGTTATTGTGTAAAGAAAAATCCTCTGTTAGCTGGTGAAATCTTATTGCTGTCTGGTCTTACGGATCTTGCTGATGGATATATCGCAAGAAGATTCCATAGAATTAGTAATTTAGGAAAAATACTTGATCCGGTGGCTGATAAGCTGACACAGGCAGCGATGTTAATCTGTCTGTTTACTCGTTTTCCGCATGTGCTTCTTTTAATCGTAATAATGGCAGGTAAGGAGCTGTATATGGTAGTCAGTGGATGTCTTGTGATACAAAAGACAGGAAAAGTACATGGTGCAGACTGGCATGGAAAGATAGTAACCTTTTTATTATATGGAACTGCAGCGGTGCATATTATATGGTTCCACATTACACCGATGATATCAGATCTGTTGATTGGTTTGTGCGCTATAATGATGGTCATATCGGTCGCTCTGTATATTATCCAGAATACCAGGACTCTTAAGGGAGAGACTGTATAAGCAATTTTATATTGCAATGACTAGAAAAATATTTAGGAGAATATTGATGAGATAAAGAAGGATAAAAACTTAACCTGGATAGAATCAGAACAGATAATTTTTGCATGGCTGGATAAAGACAATCAGGTTACTCCGTTAACGGACGAGCAATTAAATCCGGTATGGAAAATACTAAATTACGAAACAGGGAAATATGAATCTGTTCAGAAACACTTCCGAGTATTTGAAGTGTAGAAGTTTTGTGATACAAAGTGTAAACGTAAGAAAAAATAATACATTTGCGGTCAATTTGTTATCGACAGTTGACCGCAAGCACGGTATAATAGACATAGATCTAATAAGAAAACCAAATAATCATTACTGTAAAATGTCAGGTAATGGTAGTCATCATTTATAATTGGAAGGAACAGGTTGGCTTTACCCTAATGGTGGAAAATCCACCATTTTTCCACCCAAACTGTAATTCCTCAGATGAAAACAGGTTTTCTTATCTTTTCTGAAATTGACAGAAAAAGCAGTAAAATCAAGGCTTTGAATGACTTTGATTGACATAGAATGCAAGCTGTTTTCTGTACCAGGATGAACTCCTAAGCGAGGGGTCGGAGGTTCAAATCCTCTTATGGACGGGCTTCAAAGCGTTCGAAATGTTAGCTGGATTAGCTGACAACGAACGCTTTTCTTATTTTCTGATCACGTTCGTGTAATGATTTTTCACAAAAAAGAAGTATTTTTTTGCTAACATTTGGGTTTCGTTCTGGTGTTATCCCTTATTCAGAGATGTAAAAATACTCAGAACTGACCGATGAAAGTGTTATAATACGAATTGAGTGCAGGATGTAAAACAATGTATATGAAGAAGAAAGAGTAATCGTAGATTTTTACTTATAAGAGGAGAATCAGCTATGCAGCAGGAATTTATTACAGTAACTTTTAATCGTACTAAGATTGCTATCCGGTGTGCAGACATTCTTTATGTGATCATGTCAGATGATCATTGTACGATTCATATGTTTGATGGAAGTGTTTATCGTTGCCGAATGACACTGAAAGCATTGAAGAAGCAGTTGAATGAAGGGTTTATGGAGGTAAAACGTGGCTGTATGATCGCTGTGTCTGCAATCAGTAATATTGGAGATAAAATTTTACTGTCTAATGGAGAGGAAATCTGCTATACAAAGAGAAAGAAAAAGGCTCTCAGAGAAGAACTGCAGAAAAAACAGGAGCTTATGATTGCAAAGATCAGTAAAAAAAAGCTGCCGCTGACCCCGGAAGAATATGGCAAATATTATAAAATATGTGATAGTCTCCCGTTTGCATTTACGGATATAGAAATGGTATTTAATGAAGAAAAAAAGGCAGTGGACTGGATCTTTCGATATGGGAATGAAGCCTTGGCTACACTGGAAAAGCTGCCGTTGGACAAGATGATCGGGAATTCCTTTTCCAGCCTTTTCTCCAATATGGACGCAAAATGGCTTCATGTTTATGAACGCGCCACCTTGTACGGTGAAACACTGGAAATCATGGACTATAGTCCGGAAATAGATACCAATCTGAAAATTATATGTTTTCCTACATTTCCGGGACACTGTGGATGCATTTTATTTAATGCAGACCAAATGAAATCTATAAGTGAAGAAAATCATCTGGTCAGGTTGGCTGCAGTTGCTTTGAAAAGTAATCCCACTATATAAAGAAATATTATAAAGGAATGTTGTTTTACCGCTTATCGTGTTGATTTACCGCAATAAAAATGTCATTTCGCAACAGCTTGATGATTTCCTGATTGATAATCCTATTGATTGTTACTGCATAAATGACCGTTCCGGTCTGAAAGTGAAAGATGATGATTCCGTTGATGTTATTCTGTCTAAGGATGCACCGGAGGATACCACAAATTGGCTTCCTGTAGGTGACGGAGGTTTCCATCTGTATATGCGTATCTATACGCCTGATATGGAGGCCCTGGAGATCTGGACAGTACCGACCATTACAGAAATTGATCCATCAAAGGCGAATTAAGTATTTTACGCCTAAAAAAATATGAAACAAAAATAAAGCTCCCTGTTTGTGGGGGCTTTATTTTCGTTTTATATTTTTAGAGTTTCTCAGTATTTTGATGTTTTTTACGATTGGCTAATAAGTGCAATTTTATTTTTTATATTCTCACAGGGAAATATGTTATTTATTCTTTATGGAATATTAACATTGACACTTTGCGGAGGAGATGCTTTTCATCTGGTGCCAAGAATTATAAGAGCAGTGCATGGAATTAATGATAAAATAAAGAGACAGCTGGGAATTGGATTGCAGGTATCGTCAATTACAATGACAGTATTTTATATTATTCTGATGTATATCTGGAAATTTACATTCCCGGAATTTGAAATACCGGTAATAATTAAAGCTATCATATGGATATCCGCAGTTGTCAGAATTGTGATATGTATGTTTCCGCAGAATAACTGGTGTACAGATGAAGGAAATATGAAATTATCTATTATCAGAAATGCAGTCTTTGCAGTTACCGGTATAGGGGTAATTATCCTGTATTTAATTTCAGGAAATTGGATTCAGGTCTAAAAAAGAACTTTTCTCATACAGGTATATGATTTATAATCATAATAAAAGGAAGATACTATAGTAATTCTTGTAAATAATGTATATTGATTCAGCTCATCAGAACATGAAATCCTGTTGAACTGTCTTAAATGCATTAATAAGAGGATTGTTAAACAGTGGCAACCGATGTTTCACGTGAAAACGAAAAGGATGGGATGATTATGAAAAATTACTCAGAAGATGTAAACAGACAGTATCATATTCAAGTGGCAAAAGGTGAAGTGGGCCGTTATGTGATCCTTCCGGGAGATCCGAAAAGATGTGTAAAGATTGCACAGTATTTTGATAATCCTGTGCTGATCGCAGACAACAGGGAATATATCACTTATACAGGAACACTGGATGGAGTGAAGGTCAGTGTAACGTCAACCGGTATTGGTGGCCCATCAGCGTCCATTGCAATGGAAGAGCTGTATCGCTGCGGAGCGGATACTTTTGTCAGAATCGGAACCTGTGGTGGAATGCAGACGGAAATAAAAAGTGGAGACATTGTAATTGCGACAGCAGCAGTACGTATGGAAGGAACAAGCAGAGAATATGCGCCAATTGAATATCCGGCAGTGGCAAATCTGGATGTGACCAATGCTCTTGTTGAAGCTGCGAAGGAGAAAGGATTTATATATCATACAGGTGTGGTACAGTCCAAAGATTCTTTCTATGGACAGCATGAGCCGGAAGCAATGCCGGCAGGTTATGAGTTGATCAATAAATGGGAAGCTTGGAAACGAATGGGATGTCTTGCTTCTGAAATGGAATCTGCGGCACTTTTCATCGTAGCCGGTAAACTCAGGGCGAGGATGGGTTCCTGTCTGTTGGTATTGGCAAATCAGGAGAGAGAGAAGCTGGGTCTTGAGAATCCGGTTGTACATGACACAGACATGGCAATCCGGGTAGCTGTAGAGGCAATCCGCAGAATGATTAAAGAAGATCAGGGACAAGTTCTGTAAGAACGGAGGTGACAGAGAATGCAGAATCTGGAAAAATCAATGATCAGCAAACTGATTGAGACTGCAATGGAACAGCTCAAATTTTCTTATACACCTTATTCAAATTTTAAGGTTGGTGCATCATTACTTACAAAAAACGGACAGATTTATACAGGGTGTAACATTGAAAATGCAGCATATACACCTACGAACTGTGCAGAACGAACCGCAATTTTTAAAGCAGTGAGCGAAGGCGTCAGGGAGTTTGACGCAATTTGTATTGTGGGTGGAAAAGCTGGGATTTTGACAGAGTATACAGCTCCCTGTGGTGTCTGCCGTCAGGTAATGATGGAGTTCTGTGATCCGGAGACATTTCGGATTATTCTGGCAATAGATAAAGAACATTATGATATCTACACACTGAAGGATTTGCTACCGCTGGGATTTGGACTACGAAATCTGATAAATTCCCGAGAAATATAAGGTAGACGCCCATCATTGCAAGTGATTTTTAATTGCGAAAAGTAAAAAAAGTGAATGACGAATAAAAGGGGAACAGGAAAAGGTCAGCGATTAATAAAATGTAAGAGAAGGAGTAAACATAAATGAAAAATTACGACAGAATTTTTGTAATTGTACTTGATTCTCTGGGAATCGGGGCAATGCCGGATTCAGCAAAATTTGGTGACATCGGGGTGGATACTTTTGGACATATTCTTGAGAAAATGGGTTCTCTGGAGATTCCAAATCTTAGAAAACTGGGAATGCTGAATCTTCATCCGGCAGGAAAAATGGCGGGTGTTGAGAATCCCAAGGGGCGATATACGCATCTGGGTGAAGCTAGCAATGGAAAAGATACCATGACCGGACACTGGGAGATGATGGGAATCAAAACAGAAAAACCATTTAAAACCTTTACAGAAACAGGATTCCCGCCGGAACTGATCGCAGAACTGGAGAAAAGATGCGGAAAAAGAGTGATAGGAAACAAGAGCGCAAGCGGAACGGAGATTATTGAGGAACTGGGCGAAGAGGAGATTCAGACGGGTGCAATGATTGTTTATACTTCAGCAGATTCTGTTCTTCAGATTTGCGGAAATGAAGAAACTTTTGATCTTCAGAATCTGTACCGCTGCTGTGAAATTGCAAGAGAAATTACCATGAAGGATGAATGGAGAGTTGGCAGAGTTATTGCAAGACCGTACATTGGTAAGAAAAAAGGTGAATTTAAACGTACCAGTAACCGTCATGATTATGCATTGAAACCCACCGGACTTACCACGTTAAACGTGTTGAAAGATCATGGATTTGATGTGATCGGTGTTGGAAAGATTCATGATATTTTTTGCGGAGAAGGCATTACAGAAACTCATCATTCAGACAGCTCTGTACATGGAATGGAGCAGACAATTGAAATCTGCGAGAGAGATTTCAGAGGGTTATGTTTTGTTAATCTTGTAGATTTTGATGCATTATGGGGACACAGAAGAAATGTGGAAGGTTACGGAAAAGAGATTGAGAAATTTGACAAAAATCTGGGTGTGTTGTTAGAAGAAATGAGAGAGAATGATCTGCTTATTCTCACTGCAGATCATGGAAATGATCCGACTTATACAGGAACTGACCATACAAGAGAATATGTACCATTCATTGCTTACTCAAAGAGAATGAAAAATGGCGGTGCGATAAAAGACGAAGATACTTTTGCTGTGATCGGTGCTTCTGTGGCGGAGAATTTTGGAGTGCCAATGCCTGAGGGAACAATTGGACATTCTGTTTTAAAAGAGTTAATGTAATAACGATTGTAAAAAAAGACAGGAATATTGAAAACAGGCGTTTTCAATCTCCTGTCTTTTGTGCTAAAATAGGAAAAGAATTTATCTGACTAAATCGTTAAAGAGAGACAAGTGATAAATTGTAAAAAGATAAAATGATATAGAAAGGAAACAGTTTTTATGGAAACAGGAACAATTTTTAAATTTCATAATGACCTGGATACAGACCAGATCATAGCATCACAGTATCTGTTACTTCCTAATCTGGATGAGATGAAAGGTCATGCATTTGAATCTCTGGATCCGGATTTTTCAAAGAAAGTAAAACCGGGAGATTTCGTGGTAGGTGGAGAAAACTTTGGATGTGGTTCTTCCAGAGAGCAGGCGCCTGGTGTTCTGAAAGCGTTGGGAGTACAGGCAGTTGTAGCAAAATCTTTTGCACGAATCTTTTACAGAAACTCTATTAATATTGGTTTGCCGGTAATTGTCTGCAAAGATCTTCCGGACGAAGTAAATACCGGAGATAAGATGGTTCTTCATATGTCAGAGGGAACAGTTGAAGCTAACGGAAAAACATATTCCTGTACAAAGCTTCCGGAATATATGCAGAATATTTTGAATCAGGGTGGTCTGATCGCATCTCTGAACAAGGAGGAGAAGTAAAATGGGAATGACAATTGCAGAAAAGATTATTGCTGCGGCAGCAGGTGTTGACAGCGTAAAACCGGGAGATATCCATACAGTTAAACTTGATCGTCTCATGAGTAATGATGGAACCACACATCTTACGGTTGATATGTATAACAATAAATTGAAAAATCCGCACATTGCAGATACAAGCAAGCTGGTGTTTATCGTGGATCATAATGTACCATCTGACAGCCCGAAAACAGCAGCATCTCAGAAGAAGATGCGAGATTTTGCAAAAGAACATAACATTGATTTCTGGGAAGGAAAAGGTGTCTGCCATCAGGTTATGATCGAGAATTATGTCCGTCCGGGTGAACTGATCTTTGGTGCAGACAGCCATACCTGTTCATACGGTGCATTAGGTGCATTTGGAACAGGCGTAGGATGTACAGATTTCCTTTATGGTATGGTAACAGGTACTTCATGGGTACTGGTTCCTGAGAGCGTAAAATTTAATCTGACAGGTAAACTTCCGGAAGGAGTTTACGCAAGAGATCTGATTCTTACAATCATTGGGGAAATCGGAGCAAATGGATGTAACTATCAGGCAATGGAATTTACAGGCGAGGGTGCGAAAACACTCAGTATCAGTGATCGTATGGCGCTTTGCAACATGGCAGTAGAAGCCGGTGCAAAGACAGGTATCTTTGAAGCAGATGAGAAAGCTATTGAATATCTGAAAGAACATGGACGTGAGCCAAAGGCTGTATATCACAGTGATCCGGATGCAGTTTATGCGAGAGAATATACATTTGATTTATCAAAAGTCCGTCCTGTAGTTGCAAAACCTGATTTTGTAGACAATGTTGTGCCTGCAGAAGAAGCCTGCGGAATGGAAATCAATGAAGCATTTCTGGGATCCTGTAACAACGGACGTATTGAAGATCTGCGTGTCGGTGCAGAAATCATCAAGGGCAAGAAGGTTGCTGAGGGCGTCAGATTTCTCGTTGTGCCTGCAAGCCAGACTATTTACCGCCAGGCATTAAAAGAGGGGCTTATTGACACGTTTATGGAGGCTGGAGCCATTGTTATGAATCCGAACTGCAGTGTATGCTGGGGAAGCTGTCAGGGTGTGATCGGTGAGAACGAAGTTCTGATCAGTACAGGAACACGTAATTTCAAAGGTCGTGCAGGACACCCAAGCTCCAAAGTATATCTGGGATCAGCAGCTACTGTTACAGCATCTGCCATTACAGGAAAGATTGCGCTGGCAAGTGAGGTGTGATGCTAATTATAAATGTTTCACGTGAAACATTTAACCGAATCAAGTAAATTTCCTGCGAAGGTTGCGAAAAGCAATAGACAGCAGGTGGAGATTTGTTTGTATCAGGAGGAGAGCAAGCTCATCCTGATAAACTGCGGAGTAGTTATTCGGTATGGTACAGAGTCGCGTAGCAAAGCGGATATTCACAATTCGTTTGAATGAATTTTAACTTGTGACTGTGAAAGTACTGAACAGTTACAAGTGAAGATAGAAGATAAGAGGTAAGATTATGGAAAAATTCACAGGAAAAGTGTGGGTTCTGGATGATGACATTGATACAGATATTATTATTCCAACAGAATATCTCGCACTGAAAACAATCGACGATATGAAACAGTACGGATTCAGTCCTCTGCGTCCGGAACTGGCAGGACAGATTCAGAAAGGCGACATTATTGTTGCAGGAAAGAACTTTGGATGTGGTTCTTCCAGAGAACAGGCACCGGAAATTATCAAAGCACTGGGAATTCAGTGTGTAATTGCCAAATCTTTTGCGAGAATTTTCTTCAGAAATTCTATTAATAATGGTCTGTTACTGATCGAGCAGCCAGATCTTCATGATGATATCAAAGAAGGTGATGAAGTCACTGTGGTAATGAATGAACATGTAGATTACAATGGAAAACAGTACCCGATTGCTTCTCTTCCGGAAAATCTGATGAGCATTATTCAGGCTGGCGGACTTGTAAAAGCCATGCGCAAACTGAATGGGCTGGATTGATTTGGAAAGGAGAGGAAAATGGGCGAGACAGTTATTGAGAAAATTATAAGAAACAATGTTGGAAAAACAGTAAAGCCTGGAGACATTGTAACGGTCAATGTAGACAGGGTTATGATTCATGATATATTTATTCCATTTGTAGCAGAAAAGTTTGAAGAAATGGGCTTTACGAAGCTCTGGGATCCAGATAAAGCAGTACTCATATATGACCATCTGGTTCCTGCAAGTCAGTTAGATGATACCAGACATTTCCATGCGGGAGATGCTTTTGCCAGGAAATATGGCATGAAAAATGTTCACAGAAGTGATGGAATCTGCCACCAGTTAATGACAGAGGCAGGTTATGTAAAACCGGGAAATATTGTATTTGGTACAGACAGCCATACCACTACCTACGGATGTGTAGGCGCTTTCTCTTCCGGTATCGGATATACAGAGATGGCAAGTATTCTGGGAACAGGAACTATGTGGATCAAAGTTCCTGAGACAATTAAGGTTGTGATCGAGGGAGAACTTCCGGAAAATGTTATGTCCAAAGATATCATCCTGCGTCTGATCGGTGATCTGGGAGCTGATGGAGCAACATACAGAGCACTTGAATTTACCGGCAGTACAGTAAAGAATATGACAGTAGCAAGCCGTATGACTATGGCAAATATGGCGATTGAGGCAGGTGCAAAATGTGCACTGTTTACACCGGATGAAAAAACTGCAGAATATTGTGACATAGAGTTGAATGAGTTCCAGAAGAGCCTTACAGGAGATGAAGATGCAACCTATATGAAAACAATCACTTATCGCGCAGAGGATTTTGTACCGGTTATGGCATGTCCGTCTCAGGTAGATAAGATTAAAAATGTAAGTGAACTTGAAGGAACAGAAATAGATCAGGTATTTATCGGTTCCTGCACAAATGGCCGTCTGGAGGATCTCAGAGCTGCAGCAGAGGTGTTAAAGGGCAAAAAGGTAGCAGATTACGTTAAATTGATTGTAACTCCTGCAAGTCGTAAAATATACTGTCAGGCAATTGCAGAGGGAATTATGGATACTCTGGCAGAAGCAGGTGCAATGATCACACATCCCGGATGTGGATTATGCTGTGGACGTGCAGGAGGTATCCTTACCGACGGTGAACGTGTAGTAGCTACAAATAACAGAAATTTCCTTGGTCGAATGGGAACATCTAAGGTAGAGATTTACCTTGCATCACCAAAAACAGCAGCAGCGTGTGCAATTGCTGGTAAAATTGTAAATCCAGAGAAATAAAACGTACAATAAAATCAATGCGATATAAAATGTACAGATGAGCAACGAAACTACAGAATAACAAAAGAATAAAATTAACGGATAAGTCCACTGCATTATTTATAAAAGGAGTAAGCAGTGGACTTATTTTTTGTCAGAGAACGACACTATGATATGTTTCATATCACATAATAAATTATCTGACGGGATAATGGGATAATAAGGAAAGAAAAGGCGTGGAAAAGCCTGTAAATTTGATTGCATAGAAAAAGTTTCTCAGACAGAATTGTCCAGTGTGAGTCTGATCTCCGACGAAAACATGTGCTTTTTGAACTTAAAATTGAACAAACAGAATCTGCGAAATGGCGAGAAATCCGCATAAATAAAAGGAATTTCAAAAACATCAAAACCTAAATTGAACATATATTGAACTGAAATAAGAAAAGCTAAATTCTGGTTCAATGTATGGTTCAAAATATAAATTAAACTAATTGAACCAATGTAATGAAAACAATCAACATGTTCAATATAGTTCAATTAATAATGAACTATAAAATAAACTAAAAGTTGAACTTTACTGATGAAATTGAAAATAATAAAATTTACCGTTGAATTATTAGTTCAATTATAGTATAATAGCAAAGAAAAAAACTTGAAAAAGCTGATAAAATGCGGGATTTAAAAATGAACAGAACATATATTCGCGTATGATACTGAAAGAAATACATTTGAACTTAATTAATGTTTGGATGCCTGTATGTATTTTGATTCCCGTATAAACAATATAATATATTTGTTCTTTCTATAACATATATGCGAAAGAATTAAGAAATATAACAATAACCATTGATTATAACAATATAATTTGTTTTTTACAGAGAACGGAGATAGTATTTATGAATAATATATTTGCTGAACGATTAAAAAAAGCAATGGAACAGAAGAATATGAAGCAGATCGACCTTGTAAAAAAGGCGGCAGAGCAGGGCGTGAAACTTGGAAAGAGTCATGTGAGCCAGTATCTGAGTGGAAAAACAACTCCCAGATCAGAAATTCTTAATTTTCTGGCGACAACATTAGGAGTAGAAACTGAATGGCTGAAAGGAACCGATGTATCTGTAGACACTTTAAAGAAAGAGACAAATGAGGCAGGATTTCAAATGGAAAATATGAAATTTGATTACAATTATAATAATATGAAAGAAAATGACAGAGAGGCAGTTGAGGAAGCACAGGTTCGTGAATTTAAAAAATCGTCTAAGCTGAATAATGTGTTATATGATGTAAGAGGGCCGGTTGTAGAAGAAGCTGCACGTATGGAAAATGCAGGAACTCAGGTTTTGAAACTTAATATCGGAAATCCGGCACCGTTTGGATTCAGAACACCGGATGAAGTGATTTATGATATGAGACAGCAGTTGACAGAGTGTGAGGGATATTCCCCTGCAAAAGGTTTATTTTCTGCCAGAAAAGCAATTATGCAGTATGCACAATTGAAAAAGCTCCCTAATGTATCTATTGAAGATATTTATACGGGAAATGGCGTCAGTGAACTGATTAATCTCAGTATGTCAGCTCTGTTAGATAATGGAGATGAGATTTTGATTCCATCTCCAGATTATCCGTTGTGGACAGCATGTGCAACTTTAGCTGGTGGAAAAGCAGTACATTATATTTGTGATGAACAGGCAGAATGGTATCCGGATATGGATGATATCAGAAAGAAAATTACTAGCAGAACAAAAGCAATCGTTATTATAAATCCGAATAATCCGACTGGTGCGTTGTATCCGAGAGAGGTATTACAACAGATAGTAGATATTGCCAGAGAACATCATCTGATCATTTTCTCTGATGAAATCTATGACCGTCTTGTAATGGACGGAGCAGAACATATTTCCATTGCTTCAATGGCTCCGGATTTATTCTGTGTAACGTTCAGCGGTTTATCCAAATCACATATGATCGCGGGCTTTAGAATCGGATGGATGATTCTCAGTGGCAATAAGGCAGTTGCAAAAGATTATATAGAAGGAATCAAGATGCTTTCTAATATGAGACTTTGTTCTAATGTACCGGCGCAGTCAATTGTTCAGACTGCATTGGGCGGACATCAGAGTGTGGAGAGTTATATTGTTCCTGGTGGACGTATTTATGAGCAGAGAGAATTTATTTATAATGCGCTGACAGATATTCCGGGAATTACCGCTGTGAAACCGAAAGCTGCATTTTATATGTTCCCTAAGATTGATACAAAGAAATTTAATATCGTAAATGATGAGAAATTTGCATTAGATTTATTAAAAGAGAAGAAGATTCTGCTTGTACATGGCGGTGGATTTAACTGGCATCAGCCGGATCACTTCAGAGTGGTTTATTTACCAAGAATAGAAGTATTAAAAGAAGCAGCCGGCAAAATCAGAGATTTTCTGGAATATTACCAGCAGGAAATATAATCTGTCAGTGAGAAATGGGTACTATGTTTCACGTGAAACATAGTACCCATTTCCTGATATTATAAAAACTTTTGGTCAAACGGATAAAATCATCCATTTTGCTACGCAGCTCTACATCGAATAATTGTGCTGCAGTAGATTTGCTTGACTCGGGTCAAGCGGATAAAATCATCCGCTTCGCTACGCAGCTCTACACCGAATAACTGCTTCGCAGTTTATCAGAAGGAGTTTACACTTCTCCTGTACAAGCAAGTCCTCACCCATTGCTTATTGCTTTTCGCAACCTCTGCAGGGGACTTAATTGATTCGGTTAAATTGTGGAATTACTACAGGAAGACAATATGTTTGTTTCACGTGAAACATAATGTGCTGACAAGATTGTCCAAGAATCGTTACTGTTCACTGGTAATATCCCGCGAGGTGTTTTTTGTGAGCGAAGGTCACAGAAAACCCAAGACATACCGCGCGAATTTATGCGATTAGCATAAATTAAGTTTGCGAAGCAAACGATACTCCTTGGGCATTGCACAAGGAGGTTCATATTTCCTGCATCGCGAAGCGTGTTGCTGAGAACGGAGTGAACAGTAACCAAGAATCAAATAGTGACAAAATTTTATAAAAAATTAAGTGGTGAATAACTATCAGATGTGATAAACTATGTTTAATGCGTTATTTGCGAAATAGTTATTATTCTGATAACAGTAAATGAGGTTAGGTTTAAAAGTATTTTGCCCCTGATATCATCAAATGATGCTGTGATATAAATTTCTGGAGGTATGACGAAAAATGGAAAATGAGGAAAAAAACCAGACAGAACAGTCAGACAAAAGTAGGTCTGTGTGGAGGGAGTTGTGGGACTATGCAAAGATTATCATTGCAGTCTTTGTTATAGCGTTTCTGTTGGGACACTTTGTATATATTAATGCACGAGTGCCGTCAGGTTCTATGGAAGAAACAATTATGACAGGTGACAGAGTATTTGGAAATCGTCTGGCATATATAAAAGATGATCCGGAGAGATTTGATATTGTAATATTTAAATATCCGGATGATCCATCTCAGCTTTTTGTAAAACGAGTAATTGGTCTTCCGGGAGAAACAGTAAACATTGTAGATGGAAAAGTGTATATCAATGATTCCGAAGAACCGCTGGATGACAGCTTTTGTCCGGAAACACCGGAAGGAAGCTTTGGACCGTATACAGTTCCGGAGGGATGTTATTTCATGTTAGGAGATAACAGAAACCACAGTATGGATTCCAGATACTGGCAAAATCCGTTTGTAGAGGAAGATGCAATAGAGGCAGAAGTAGCAGTTCGTTACTGGCCGTTAAATAAGATAGGAACTGTAAAATAATCGTGACGGTTCCATATTTTCAAAAGTCAAGCGGATAAAATCATCCGCTTCGCTACGCAGCTCTACACCGAATAACTGCTTCGCAGTTTGGAAATTTTATAAAAGACTGTTAAAATCAGGAAAATCACATATTAGTGTCCTGATTTTGACAGTCTTTTGTTGTCTGTGGATTTTTCAAATGTTATACTGTAAGACAGGAGGAAAATGAAGAAAATGGAATGCTGGATAGTTACAACAATTCCGTAAAATGTAAAAAGAGAAAGGAAGACGAATATGAAAAGATGGAAAAAGTTTATAGCAATGGGACTGGCGGTATCTATGACAGTTCCGTCCTGTATACCGCAGACATTGTGGGCTTCAGAGTTTTCGGCAGGAAGTGTTGAATCAGCAGCAGATGTTTTTGAAGATGGTGCCGGATATGAGACAGGAAGTGAGTCAGGAAATAAAATATCTGATGAGAATAACAGTGGAGATGAGTTTGGAACAGGAGAGTTAAAAGATCAGGAACCGGAACAGTCGGAGACAGAAGATTCAGTGAATGCCGGGCAGAGCGCAGAAGGTTATAACATTCTGCTTTACAGTGATGGTAAACTGGAAAAAACATATGTGATACCCTATGCAGATGCGGATACTGCTAAAGTACCGGAAGCACTGAAGGGAAAGACAGGTTACGTTTTTAAAGAGTGGAATACGAAAGAAGATGGAACCGGTGAAACCTATAAACCGGGAGACTCTATTAAGAAACTTCTTGAAACAGCAGATATGGCAATGCAGGCTCAGGAAACCAGTGAGAGGACAGAAGTTGGAGAAGAAATAAAACCAGAAAAAGATGTGATGCAGGAAGAAAATGATGTGGCACAGACGTACAGCGCATCATGGGAAGAAAAGACTGATAAGGCAAAAATGCAGATATCAGACACAGAAAATGATGGAACAAGTCCGGATGTATCTACAGATAAGGCTATTGCAGCAGGAGATACGACAGCAATAACCCTGTATGCAATCTGGGAGAAAGCATCCGAATATAAAATCACATATAAACTTAATAAAGGAAAAAATAACACTGCGAATCCCAAAACTTATACTTCAGAAGATGAGATTAAATTAAAAAAGCCGACACGTTCCGGATATCATTTTGTGGGATGGTATACAGACAGTAAGTATAAAAATGAGATAAATGTGATTGAAAAGGGTTCAGAAGGTGCCCTTACTTTATATGCAAAGTGGACAAAGGAAATCAGTCCCTCAGCGAAAGCTGCAACATTGGATTATGTAAAAGGAACAAAGGCGAATACCATCACTGTATCCGCAATTGTTTCAAATTATGTGAAAAGTTCGGACAGTTATTACTATCTGGTGTATGTAGATTCTAATTCCGGTAAAGTGAAAAAAACGGTGGGTAAAGTAAAGAAGCCGGAGAAGGCAAAAGGGAAGATCACATTTAAGCTGAATATTACCGGACATCCGGAATATGCACAGGGAAAATTTGCCATAGGGATAAAAAAATCTAAATCTGCGTATAGTGTGATCAGTCCGAAAAGCTATGTCAGCAATCCGGAGAAACTCAGTACAAATACAGCAGCATATTTTGTTCCGGGGACAAAAAAAGGAATTCAGGCTACAGATATCAACGAGCTGACAGATACAAAATCCAAAACAGTATTTTTTAACTTATATATTTCAGACCTGATGCGAAAAGACAGTGGTGTGGAAACATATAAATATAATGGGAAAACATATCATTTTAATGGTCTGTACGGATATGTATATCTTGTTCAGCAATGTAATGCAAAGGGAATCCAGGTGACTGCACAGATCAGTATTGACAGGAATGCCAGTACGCAGAGCTTTATTACGGGAAACAGTCCTTATGCAGAAACAGCTTATTATGGATGGAACACAGATAACAGCACAACTAGACAGACTATGGAAGCAATGTTTGCATATCTGGGAGAGAAGTTTGGAAAAAATAACTGTTATATAAGTAACTGGATCCTGGGAAATGAAGTAAACAGTGCAAGCGGATATTATTATGTAGGGAATGTCAGTTTTTCAAAATTTATCTCCATGTACAGTGAAGCTTTTCGCTGCCTTTACAATGCAGTGAAAAGCAGCCGGGGAAGTTCCAAAGTATTTATCTGTCTGGATAATTGCTGGAATCAGAAAAATGCCTTTACTATCTGCTATAGTGCAAGATCAACTCTGGAAAGCTTTGCGGCGAAGATTTCTGATATGCAGAAAGATGTGAACTGGAATCTGGCATATCATGCATATAATCAGCCGCTTTCAGATTCACAGTTCTGGTCAGGTGCAAATGCATTCATGTTTACCAGTGATGCGAACACCACCACGTTTATCACTATGCGTAATATCCAGACACTTACAGATTATGTGAAAAACAGATTTGGTTCCAATACAAGGATCATTCTTTCGGAACAGGGATTTTCTTCCACTTATGGAGGACAGGCAAATCAGGCGGCAGCAATTGCACTGGCCTATTATAAGGCTGCCTGCAATCCAATGATTGATGCATTTATTATAAGAAGCTATAAAGATGAAGCCCATGAGGTGGCTCAGGGATTGGCAATGGGATTGAAGGATGCCAATGGGAAAAAGAAAACAGCGTATAATGTCTTTAAAAATATGGATAGTTCCAATTCCCTGAAATATACAGAAAAGGTACTAAAAAGTCAGGTTGGAAACTGGAAATCACTGGTTCCGGGATATAGTACCGGAAAAATTTCCTCCATGTATCGAAAGTGATGTAACTGACAGACAGGACTGTTTTTAAAAATTGCTGTCATATTGGAAATGTATAAAATTGTCACAAATTAAACACATTTTTCCCACACAAAGAACACAAATCATTCCTATACTTAGAAGCATCAAAAGGAAACAGAGATAAATAAATGACATAGATAAATGACATAGATTCATGGAGGGACTTTATTATGATGAACAAAGATAACAGAAATGATAAAATCAGAAAGATTGCAAAGAAAGGTCTTACATTCAGCTTATGTGCAGTACTTGCAGGAGGACTGGCAGCAGGAAGCTTTGAGGGAGTAAATAAACTTGCAGGATGGAGCGGAGCCACAACGGTAGAAGCTGCTTCAAATAAGGACGAGACAACCCTGACATATGCAAAATCCGAGAAGAAGGATTCAGATGCCAGTGATTCCAAATCAGATACCGGCAAAGATACAGGCAGCACAGCAAAAGGAAGCCTTGATGTGTCTGAAATCGTATCAGAAGCACTTCCATCTATTGTATCTATTACAACCAAGTCAGTTCAGGAGGTACAGAATTACTTCGGAATGTATGGAATGTATGGATATGCGCCACAGCAGCAGGAACAGGAAGTAGAGGGCAGTGGTTCCGGTATTATTGTTGGTAAGAATGATGATGAACTTCTGATTGCTACAAATTATCATGTAGTAGAAGGTGCGGATACATTGTCAGTTGCATTTACAGATGGAAATGCAGTGGAGGCATCCGTAAAGGGATTTGATGAAGAGAGAGATCTTGCAGTTGTATCTGTATCTCTGGATGATGTTGAAGATGATACAATGGACGCCATTTCAATTGCGAATATTGGCAGTTCTGATGATCTGAAGGTGGGCGAGCAGGTAGTTGCAATCGGTAATGCTCTTGGATATGGACAGTCTGTTACAACCGGTATCGTAAGTGCCAAGAACCGCAGAATGGATTCTGACAATAACACAGTAACAGATGGAAGTGATGACAGCAGTGACGGTGTAAACCTGATCCAGACAGATGCGGCTATCAACCCTGGTAACAGTGGCGGTGCTCTTCTGAATATGGAAGGCGAGGTTGTTGGTATCAACTCTGCAAAACTTGCTTCTACTGAAGTAGAAGGTATGGGTTATGCAATTGCAATCTCAGACGTGACTGACATTCTTCAGAATCTGATGAATGAGACATCAAGAGATAAACTGGATGATTCTGAACATGGTGTACTTGGAATCAAAGGTTCTTCTGTAAGTTCTGAGGCAGTTCAGATGTATGGCATTCCAGCAGGAGTTTTTGTAAAAGGAGTAACAGAAGGTGGAGCTGCTGATAAAGCAGGTCTGAAAGCAAACAGCGTTATTACTGAATTTAATGGAAAAACTGTTTCAAGTATTAATCAGCTGATCGAATATCTTTCCTATTATGAACCAGATGAAGAGGTAGAGCTGACTGTGCAGGTTCCTCATGGAACAAGTTATAAAGAAGAGACTGTTAAAGTAACTCTGGATGAGAATACAGATGCTGATGACAGTGATGATAACGATAAAGACAGTAAGAAATCTAAAAAGGATTCTAAGAAATCATCAAAAGATGCTGATGAAGATGTAGACGAAGATACAGACAGTGAGGATAGTATGGACTCCGATGATACAGAGGAAAGTGAGAATCCATTTATCCAGTACTTTGAGAATCAGGGATTTTTCAGATAATACCGGCAGAAAATAAAATTATATGATATCCGGATATAAAATCTGTGATAGTGTGTAGTGATGCGGATGATTTCATCTGCCTGATATCAGCACTTTCATATGTGAGAGAATTACATGTGAAAGTGCTTTATTATGCTATGGGAAACCATTCCATAATATTCTTATAGCATAATAAAGCCCTCCGGGCAAGGATCACACTGCGGCGGGTTGATTATATTTTTGAAAAGATTCTAAGGTGCTTTTGTGAAAGAGCACTTGAGAACAGCTATATGGCGTGATATAATAATATCATTGCGAAAACGCAGGTTTAACAGTGCAGATGGGGATAAAGAGGAGAAAAATATGACAGTAAAAGAATGTTATGAACAGATGGGTGCAGATTATGAAGGTGTACTTGGAAGACTGAGAAGTGAGGTTCTTATTAAGAAATTTGCAAAGAAATTTCTGGATGATGGAAGTTTCCGGAGTCTGAAGGATAATCTGGCACAGAAAAATGGGGAAGAAGCTTTTCGTGCAGCTCATACCTTAAAAGGTGTATGCCAGAACCTTGGATTTGATAATCTGTATAAGGCAAGCTTTGATATTACAGAGAAGCTCAGAGGAAGAGATACTGAAGGCTGTGAAGAACTTCTGGCAAAAGTGGAAGAGCAGTACAATAATACAGTAGATGCGATTCATATGATGGAAGACTGATGAAGGCAGCGATTTTTGATGTAGATGGAACGCTGTTGGATTCTATGTCTGTGTGGGAGGATATTGGAGAACGTTATCTTGCGAGTCAGAATATCACAGCGGAGAAAAATCTCCGGGCTGCTCTGCACACTATGAGTCTGGAGCAGGGAGCCGCCTGGATGAAAGAAAAATATCAGTTGGATAAGTCCATTTCACAGATTATAGAAGAGGTTCTGAAAATTGTAAGTGATTTTTACCGATTTGAAGCACCGTTGAAACCAGGAGTGAAGAAAACTCTGGAATGGTTTAAAGAGAGAAATATACAGATGACAGTTGCAACATCTGGAAACCGGGAACTGACAGAAGCAGCACTTGCGAGAAACGGGATTCTGGATTATTTTGAGCAGATTTACACCTGTACAGAAACAGGTGCAGGAAAAGATGAACCGTTGATCTATCTGAAGGCAGCAGAATCTATGCAGGCAGAACCGAATGAGACACTTGTATTTGAGGATGCGCTTCACGCAGCGGAAACTGCAAAAAAAGCAGGATTTGTGGTTGTTGGTGTCTATGATGAAGAAAACAGGAAGAATATTTCCAAAATGAAAGAAGTCTGCGACTGTTACTGTGACAGGATGGATGCGGCGATTGAGAATATATGTTTGACAATATAAAGAAGAGGTTTCGTTAAACTTTGTGGTAACGAAACCTCTTCTTTTTATTAAGTTATCGGTAAATTAGTACCAATGTGTCATTGGCAGATTATTATTAATTCCTTTGATCATAAGAATCTGGTGAAGATCAACGATTCCGTTATGGAAAGTAGCTGCATATGCGGACAGGTAAAGATCCCACACAAGACTATGATATATCTTGAAAGGGAGTTAGCGCCAATGGAAGAATTGTACAAAGACAGAGAAAAAAGTGGTGGAATCTTGTGAAAGGTTGATTATAAAAAACTGGAAGTTTTTGTATAAAAGTCGTCGTATTAATTGAAATGAACTCTTCAATATACTATAATTGTAATATAAAATTCAAATGTACTCTGAAGAGTATATTTCAAAAGGAAGGGAGGAAACTTCGAGCAAAATTTCTCAGGAGGAATAGAAAATGAAGAGGAAAAGATTTACAGCACTGAAGGTTACACTCACAGCGATGATGCTGACGGCAGCACTTACATTTGGAGCAGGAAGTGCTTATGCGGCTGACCTGCCACAGGAGGGTGGAACACCTTCACCGGAGGTAACACCGGAACTGCCATTACCGACATCAACACCGAAAACAACACCAACACCAGTGCCTAAAAACGGACTGATGAAAGAAGGGAAAGTATATCGCTATTACGTAAATAATAAACCAGTCAGAAATAAATGGAAAAAGATTAATGGTAAATATTACTGGTTTAAATCCAATGGAGTTGCTGCTCATGATGGATATTATAAAGTAAAAGGTGTTTACTATGTGTTTGATAAATATGCCCGGAGAGTGGCCCCGGGGAAGAAGGCAGTTGTAAAGGTTAATGGCGTCAAATATTTCGTTGATGCAAAAGGAAGAGCTGTTGCCGGATGGAATGAACTAAATGGAAAAATGTACTATGTATATAAGAACGGTAAATGCGCAACAAATGAGACAGTAGGTGGAATTAAATTTAATAAGAACGGATATGCTTCAAATCTGACACAGGCGAGATGCAAGCTTGCGGCAAGGAACTTTATTGCACGTCACAGTAATGCCAATGCAAGTAATTATGAAAAATTCCGTTCCTGCTTCTATTATATTATGGCCTATACAAACTTTGTAGGATACATGGATCCTACACCTCAGGAGTTTAAGACAAAAGACTGGGTTTATAAATATTCCCTTCAGATGTTCCAGAACGGTCTTACAGGAAACTGTTATGGAATTGCCAGCAGTGTGGCTGCAATCGCGAAGGAACTGGGATATGAACCCTATGTTATTACAATTCCGGAGGGACACAGCTTTGTTATGATTAACGGGCTCTATTACGATAATATGTACGGAACGTTGTTTGGCGCAGCTACACGTCCTGCATATACAATAGAACATAAAATTAAATTTTAAGAAAAGGAGTATGGAGAATGAAGAAAACAAAGAGATTCTTTGCAGTTGTGCTTTGTATGCTTCTTATGCTGACACCGTTGGCTGTTGTAGCAGAAACAGTGACAGTACAGGCAGCAGGACCGCAGACTGTTAAGGTAAAACTGGACAAAAAGACAGGAAAGAGATATGGATATGATGAGAATAACCAGAAGGTTACTCAGCAGTGGGGAGTAACAGCAAAGGGTTTCCGTTATTATTTCGGAAAAAACGGAGCTGCTTATCAGGCTGATCAGGATATGGTTGGTAAGTATGGTATTCTGATGAAGAAGATTAATGGTAAGTACTATGGGTTTGATGTAAGTGGTCACACAGTAAAGGGAATACGTGTAGGAAGTGTCAGCATGTATGAGATTCCGAAGCTGTATTACTTTAATCCAAAAACAGGAGCTGTAGATAAAAAGAAGACGTCTTTATACAGAAAATATGCGGCAACATCTACTCTGGCAAAACAGAACAATGCGTCAAAGATTAAGAAGGTTCTGGGAAAATATAAAAAATGTACGATAAGTAAGGGTAATACCTGTATGCTTGATGGAAACGGCAAGGATGTCACCTACACATACGATTATGTACAGTTAAATGTTGTGCGTCCTACAGGAAAAGGAAGCAGCGCAGAAGTTGTTGCGAGTATCACGGTAAGACGATAATTATCCAGGTTAATCGGTTGCTTCGGCTGTGAAAAATTATAAAGCAGCTGAAGCAATTTGCAGATAGTAAGTTAACAAAAAAGAAAGGAACAGAGTTATGAACAGGAAAAAAATCACAGCATTATTACTTAGCTCAGTAATGGCATTTACACCTGCCATGCCGGCTATGGCAGAACAGTCAACGATCGTTAATTATGTGGATGGAACAACTGATAGTACAGTTGAGACACCAGATGTAACTCCGACACCACTTCCGGAGAAGAAGGAAGGATGGGAAACTGTTGATGGAGTTAAATATTACTATGTAAATGGTGAGAAGATTACAAATAAGGTAAAGAAGATTGGTAAATACACTTATTGTTTTGATAAAACCGGAAAGCTTGTAACTAATAAACCTTATTATAAGGTCAATTCAAAAACATATTATAAGATCAAAAAGAATGGACAGGCAACAAAGCTGTCAACAGTTGAAACAATGGCCGCAGTCCGACTTCAGAAGTGTAAAGGAAATCTGAAGAAGGCATTCAACTGGTCTGTTTCTCTGCAGTATGCAGGCAATGTAAAGGTTTCTAAAAAAACACCTACAGAATATGGTTTATATGGATTTAAAACAGGCAGTGGCGATTGTTATGTAATGGCAGCTACTTTCTACTGGATGGCTAAAGTCGCAGGATATGATGCTCATTATGTAAAAGGATATTTCCAGAAATCCGGTGGTAAGAAGGGAGCACATGCGTGGGTTGAAATAGATCAGAAGGTGAATGGTAAAAAGAAAACTTATGTGTATGATCCGAATTTCCAGAAGGAATACAAACTGAATGGTTATAAACTTACATATGGTGCGAAACGTACTCTGAAATATGTAAATTATAAGAGAGTTAACTAAGCATTGAAATGTTTTTGACTTTGGTTACGAGCAAGTAACGAAGTGAATGATTTTATCTGTTTAACAGTAAGGCAAACAAGAACTATAAAGAATGACCAGAAAGGATTTAAAGACAATGAAGAAAAAAGTTGTAACAGCATTTATGATGGCTGCACTTGGAAGCAGTCTTGTATTCAGTCAGGCAGTGATGGCAGCAGATACTACAGCAAAAACAGAGACTTCAGAAGATGCGGATAAGGATTCCACAGAATCTGAAGATAAAGATGTAGCAGAAGATGCAGATAAAGCTGATGAAGAGAAAGAAGATTTAAAGACAATTGGTGAGAAACCGGAAGAGGACACAGAGGGTGTTTTTTCTGTAAAACTGAAAAATCTTACAGGTAAAGTTATCACAGGTGTTACTGTTAAGAATGAAAAAGACGAAGAATATCCGGATAATTTCCTGAAAGAAGAAGATAAGTTCGAAGCAGATGAGGAAAGAGTTCTCTGGTTTGATCCGAGTGCTAAAGATAAAGCAGATGAGGAAAACAAGGATTCTTCAAATGATACAAAAGAGACCACAGATACTGAAGAAACAAAAACAGAAGATGCCAAAACAGATGAAAAAGCAGAAGGCGAAGATAAGGATGATGCTGAGAAGGAAATCCCGAAATATAACATTCAGTTAACTTTCGAGGATGGAACAACCGCTGAGATCCATACTTTCCCATTTGGCGATACAGAGGAAGCAGAACTTAAGTTGGAAGGTGAAGTAGCATATCTGGTATTTGACAGTATCAGCCAGAAGAAAGAATACAATACTCTGGAAACAGAGAAAGCATTAGCTCCGAAGCCAACTGAGGCAGCTGCACAGGCAGCTTCTGAAACAACTCAGAGTTATGATAACAGTAGTGATTACAGCAATGACTATGATTACAACAATGACTATGATTATAGTAATGACTATGATTACAGTAATGATTATGATTATGGTAATGATGATTCCGGTGATTATGATGGTTCTGATGATGGTGGTTCCGATGACGGTGGAGACGGATGTCTGGATAATGGGTTATTAAATTAATCAGATTCAGTAGTTGTAAAGGGAAAATGCATTAAAAAGTATAATAAAACAGGGCACTGCATTATCTGAGGGAATAACATAGTGCAGTGCCCTTATTATAAGTACAACTGAAGAATTGTACATATTTAGGGAGAAAGATCATGTCATTAGTTTCAAACTTGTTTTTACTGTTTGTGGCGGTGAGTGTGCTTGTTTATTATATTGTGCCGCACAAATTTCAGTGGCTGGTTTTGTTATGTTTCAGCTATATATATTATCTGGCAGGTGGCGTCCGTTACGTGGGCTTTATCCTGTTTTCCACATTGGTTACCTGGGGGATTGCACTTGCAGTTGAAAAGGCAGAGGCAGGTGGAAGTCACAAAAGTGCAAGAAATTTTCTGGTGCTTGGATTAATATTGAATTTTGGTATGCTTGGAGTGATAAAGTATACAAATTTTATGATTGAGAACCTCAATGCTTTGTTTCATATGAATTTAAGAGGAATGGAAATCCTGCTTCCATTGGGAATATCGTTTTACACTTTCCAATCCTCCGGATATCTTCTGGATGTGTACTGGAAGAGATGTGATGCGGAGAGGAATCCTGTAAAATATGCATTGTTTGTTTCTTTCTTTCCACAGATTCTGCAGGGACCAATCGGAAGATACAGTCGTTTGGCACATCAGCTTTATGAACCTCATAAATTCGAAGGTAAGAATATTACCAGAGGCTTTGAGCGCATTCTCTGGGGATTTTTTAAGAAGATGATCCTGGCGGACTGGGCAGCAGTGTTTGTAGATGCGATTTTCGACAATCCGGATCAGTACAGCGGACTGGCAATCTTTGGTGTATTATTTTACACAGTTCAGCTATATGCAGATTTTTCCGGTGGTATGGATGTGGTAATTGGTATTGCGTCTATGTTTGGAATTGAGCTGGATGAGAACTTCAAGCGTCCGTTCTTCTCCATTTCCATCACAGATTTCTGGCACCGCTGGCACATTACTCTTGGTACCTGGATGAAGGATTATGTGTTCTATCCTGTGACATTATCCAAGTGGATGGGAAAATTTGGCAAATGGGGCAAGAAGGTATTTGGCAAAAAGACCGGACGTACATTACCAATCTGTCTGGCGAATCTGATCGTATTCTTCGTTGTTGGTGTATGGCATGGTGCTGCCTGGAAGTATATTGTATACGGTATGTACAATGGTATTATCATTGCTTTCAGCGGACTTATGGCAGAGCATTACAGAAACTGGAAAAAGAAATTCAACATCACTGGAAAAGAGAACTGGTATCATGTATTTATGATCATCCGTACTTTTATCCTTGTAAATATCAGCTGGTTTTTTGACAGAGCGGACACAGTAGGACAGGCTTTTCATATGATGAAGCTTTCTGTCACAAAGTTTGCACCGTCACAGTTACTGCTGATCCCGGCCGGTAAAGAAGGAACTGCTTTTACCCCTTATGCGCTGGCAATCCTGGCAGCAGGCTGCATCATTCTGTTTATTGTAAGTGTCCTTCAGGAACGTGGCATGAAGATAAGAGAATCACTTGCAGGACTGAGTCTGCCAATTACTGTAGCAATTTATTTTTGTCTGCTGGCATCCATCGGATTCTTTGGATCAACAGCAGTAGCGAGAGGATTTATTTATGCACAATTTTAAGAAAGTTTTAAAAACGTTCCTGGTATTGGTCGTGTGTGTGGCTCTTCTGGCAGCACTTGACCTGGCACTTTATCCATGTACATTTATGAGAAATGATGTGCATGCAGTTGTGACACAGCAGTTTGATGACATTATCGTGGGAACTTCCCATGGAAAGATGGATATTGATCCGGAGGTGATGCAGGAAGTTACCGGACGCAGTGGACATAATCTTTGCGTCGGCGGCGAGTATGGAATCGATGCGTATTATCTGACTAAACTGATCAAAGAGAAACAGAATCCGAAGAGAATTATCTATGAGGTTGACCCGGGATATTTTGTATCTGAAAAGGAAGAAGGAAATAATTACCTGCTTTTTTATCATGAGTTTCCATTTTCAAAAGCAAAGGTAGAATATTTCTGGAATTCTATTGCGAAATGTAATTTCCGTACTGTGCTTTTCCCATGGTATGAATATTCTCTCAGCTATGAATTGCCGAAAGTCAAAGATACATTTGCTCAGAAAGTAACGGGTGATTATGACGTATCTCATCTGAAGAGTGATTCTCAGGAATATCATGAAAGTGGATTTATTGAGAGATATCCGGTGGATGTGACAAAGCTTAAGAAATCAGAACCTAAGCTCTATGAAGAGGGTAAGGTAAACGAAGAGAACATGGAATATCTGAAGAAACTGATTACATTCTGCAAGGAAAATGATATAGAGTTTGTTGCAGTAACTACGCCAATTCCAATAAATACTCTGAAGGATTACAGTGACAGTTATAATGCAGCATGGAAATATTTCGGGCAGTTCTTTGAAGAACAGGGCGTAGAGTATCTTAACTTTAATACGCAGTATTTTAAGGCATTTACACATGACCTGAAAGCATATACAGATTATGACGGACATATGAATGGGGATGCTGCAAAAGAATACTCTGAAGTGCTGGCACAGGTGTTGGAGAGTGCCGGACAGAGGAAGTAATTTCAAGGCTGCAAAAAGACAGTAATAAATCAATATAAAAACCTTGTGAAGTACAGAGGGGAGGAATTACATATGAAGACAAGTATTCTGGAATATCTTGAAGAATCCGCACGGAAATATCCGGATAAGACAGCTTTTGCAGATGAACATACATCCTGCACATTTAAAGAACTGGAGCAGACTGCACGCAGAACAGGAACTGCACTTGCGAAATATTTCACACCGAGAAATCCGGTACCTGTATTTATGGAGAAGAGTGTAGAGACAATAGGAGTTTTCATGGGCGCTGTTTATGCAGGATGCTTTTATGTACTGATGGATACGAAACAGCCGGCGAGCAGACTTCAGCAGATTCTTGGAATTTTGGACAGTGATGTGATCGTTACATCTGAGAAATATCTGAAGGATTTGGAGAAACTGGAGTTCAAAGGAAAGGTTCTGATGGCTCCGGATCTTGCTGATGAGCAGGAGAATGAAGCTGTGCTGAATGAGATCAGAGAACAGGCATTGGATGTGGATCCGCTGTATGGAATTTTTACTTCCGGGTCAACAGGAGTTCCCAAGGGAGTTGTGGTAGGTCATCGTTCAGTGCTTGATTTTATTGATTGTTTTACAGAGCTTTTTGATATTACAGATAAAGATGTGATGGGAAATCAGGCACCCTGGGATTTTGATGTATCTGTTAAAGATATTTATTCCGGACTGAAGACAGGAGCAACTGTCCAGATTATTCCGAAGCAGCTATTCTCTTTCCCGATGAAGTTGATTGACTATCTGATCGAGAGGGAAGTGACCACGCTGGTGTGGGCGGTATCTGCGCTGTGTATTATTTCAACTTTGAACGGATTTGAATATAAAGTTCCGGATAAGATTAAGAAGATTCTTTTCTCAGGAGAGGCTATGCCTGTGAAACATCTGAATATCTGGAGAAAATATCTGCCGGATGTTATGTATGTAAATATTTATGGACCAACTGAGATCACATGTAATTGTACGTATTATATTGTAGACAGGGAGTTCCAGCCTGGAGATGTACTTCCTATGGGCAAGGCATTTCCAAATGAAAAAGTATTCCTTCTGGATGAAGAAGACAAGCTGATCACAGAGAAAAATAAAAATGGTGAACTCTGCGTAACAGGAAGTGCACTTGCACTGGGATATTACAAAAACAGAGAACAGACTGCGAAGGTTTTTGTTCAGAATCCACTGAATGACAGATATCTGGAGCCAATGTACAGAACCGGTGATCTTGCTTATTATAATGAACGTGGTGAGTTGTGCTTTGCAACACGTAAGGATTTCCAGATTAAGCATATGGGACATCGTATTGAGCTTGGAGAAATCGAGGCTGCTATGGATAAGGTTCCGGAGATTGTGAGAAGCTGCTGTATTTTTGATACAGTTAAAAGCAAAATCGTAGCTTTTTATGAAGGAGATATTGAGAGAAGACCGCTGGCAAAAGCGTTGGGGCAGTATGTACCTGCTTTTATGGTTCCGAATGTATTCCGCCAGGTGGAGAGCATGCCTCTTACAAAGAATGGAAAGATTGACAGAAAAGCTCTTACAGCTATGTATCAGGAGGAAAAGAAATGAGTTCCTATGGATTTATAAAAGAACTGATCGAGAAAGAACATACTCCAACTCCAGCTTATGTTTTTGACCTGGATAAGATGAAGGAATTTGTAAAAAAAGTGCAGAGCTGTCTTGGAGAGAGCACACAGTTATGTTATGCTATGAAAGCAAACCCTTTTCTTACAGGACCCATGATGGATGTGGTTCCTACATTTGAAGTGTGCTCACCGGGTGAATTTCGAATTTGTGAGCGTGTTGGTGTGCCGATGGAGAGAATTGTTCTTTCGGGTGTGTATAAGAACCCTAAAGATATGGAATATGTACTTTCTACATATGGAGGAAAGGGAGTGTATACTGTAGAGTCTTTGCAGCATTTACAGATTCTGAATGATACTGCAGTGAGACTTGGCATGAAGATTACGGTGCTGATCCGTGTGACAAGCGGAAATCAGTTTGGCGTAGATGAAGCAGATATCAGGAAAATCATTTCTGACAGAACAGATTATCCGGGGGTTGAGATAGAGGGACTTCAGTTCTATTCCGGAACTCAGAAGAAAGATCTCAGTCAGATGAAAACAGAGCTGGAGCATCTGGATGAATTTATCGGGGAGCTGAAATCTGAGAGTGGATTTGAAGCACAGGTGCTTGAGTATGGTCCGGGATTTTTTGTCCCATATTTTAAGAAGGATAAGAGCGAGGACGTGGAGAATATTCTGAGTGAGTTCAGAGCACTTCTGGAAAGTCTTAATTTCAAGGGTAAGGTTGTTCTTGAGATGGGAAGATTTCTGGCAGCAGCCTGTGGATATTATGTGACATCAATCGTGGATATGAAGGTGAATAAAGAACAGCCGTATGTGATCATGGACGGTGGTATCAATCATCTGAATTATTATGGACAGGCGATGGCAATGAAACAGCCGTACTGTACACAGCTTGATACAGAAGGAAATGAGAAGACAGGGGGAGAAGAAGAATCCTGGAATCTTTGCGGTGCCCTCTGTACGGTCAACGATGTGGTCGTAAAGCGATTTCCACTTCACAAACCGCAGCTTCATGATATACTGGTATTTGAACGGGTAGGTGCTTATTCCGTTACAGAAGGAATCTATTTATTCCTGAGCCGTCCTCTTCCGAGAATCTATTTCTGGACAGAGGGAGAGGGATTGCGCATGGTGCGGGATGGTGTACATACAGATCTTTTAAATTCAGAGAAATAAAAGACCATGGCAATACCGAAAAATAATGGAATTGCTGAAAAAACAAAAAATAAGGAGATAGGAGATATGAAAAAATGGAAGAATTAATTGAATTACTGGAAGAAATCCAGCCGGATGCAGACTTTGAAAACTGTGATACTTTGATTGATGATGGAATTCTTGATTCCTTTGCAATCCTGTCTATTGTAAGTGAACTGCAGGATACTTATGACATTACTATTACACCGGCAGATATTATTCCGGAGAATTTTAACTCTGCAAAAGCACTGTGGGATATGGTGTGCAGACTGAAAGGTTGATTTATTTATTTATACAAAGCAGACAGGGATTATAGTAGTTCTCATAAAATCAGTTAAAAGGGGGACGCAAAGCCCAATAATTCCTATCGGCTCGGTTTCGGACCTTAAGAAAAGCTAAGCCCCGCAAGATCAGCTAAAAGCATTCGCAGATAACTCAAACTCGCTGCGCTCAGACAGTGAGTGATCTGCGAATAACGCTGATCTTGCGGGGCTAAGATTTTCTAAAGATCCTGCAAATGTCGCTCGATAGGAATTATTGGGCTTTGCTGGCAGTTGGCTGTGACTGGGCGGCTGAGGGAGAAGAGGAATGGTGATCTGTTAGTTTTGTGGAATAGAAAAGTTTCTTATATAGTATGAAGGGGACGGAAAAGCTGGGGCGTTGTGTATATATGGTATGTGAGTGCTGTGTGCAGGGCGGGGGAGGATGAAGGTGGATGGATAGAATCCAGGTGTCGGATGGGATGAATGTCTGATGTGGACTGGATGAATCCAGGAGTGTGTTTAAAAAATCATTTCCACAATGTGTACGCCCCACTTTGCGGTATATTTTGCCCGAATTCGGTTGCCGTAGTAAGGCGGAAATAAAAAAGTTTGTCAAATTATGAAATTAACTGTTGACATTGTGGTTTTTCGGTGTTATATTAGATGAGCTGTCGGAAATAATTGTTTATTAGATAAAAACAATTCAGATAGATTTCTGAAAGAAAAAAGAAATTTAAAAAAGTGCTTGACAACTTGAAACAAACGTGTTAAAGTAATCAAGTCGCTTGAACAGAGCCGACAATCACAGATCGGAAGAACAGTTCGGAAATCCGGAAGAGTTCGAAAAACTTTGAAAAAAACTTAAAAAAGTGCTTGACAAAGAAAAAGAGATGTGATAAAGTAAACAAGCTGTCGCAAGACAGACAACCTTGATAACTAAACAGTGAAACACATACGATTC